>Ga0049105_1000799_pt1 | contig 12281 bp, 12 predicted proteins | sample WorMetvaBAHAMAS1_FD_61260 | JGI IMG/M metagenome (GOLD analysis project Ga0049105, IMG submission 61260) | Worm MetaG Olavius vacuus BAHAMAS.1 | ecosystem: Host-associated > Annelida > Digestive system > Unclassified | place: Germany: Marburg | collected 2013-04-09 | reverse complement strand
CAAAAAGGGGGGGGGGGGGGTCCGGACCCCCTCGTCCCCCCTAAAATTACGCCTATGGGAGGGAGATAAACCCCTCCCCATACCCACCCCCCTCGGCGCCTCGATCCTCGGACCATACCGTCACTTTTTTTCTTTCCACTTCGAGCCCTGGATATTTGAAAGGCAATTACCTCAAATGTAGAAAGGGTTTGGTCAAGAAAGTTGGGTCAAGGATGTCACTCAACGTTTTGCTCAAAAAATAGGCTGTCGTCACACGTGCAGTCGTGCACGTAATGCAGAGAGTTAAATGAAACACTAAAAATGCCGTAATCAGTAACAAAAATGTATTTAAAAAGCAAAGCTCCTATAAATTTATCGGATTTCCCGCCGGAATTTAGAAAAATTTCGTGAATACCCGCCAAGAATTCAACACAAATTCCTGGTAGCTTTGATCGACATCGTCGTTATTGTGTTTACTTAGCTTTATTTTGTTCGTATTTACTCATGTTTCCTCTTCCGTTTATACTCATTTGAGGCTGTATGATCATATCGTGCCTCTGACGTGATTATTCTAAAGACAAATAAATAAACATAGTATCGATTTTAAAAGGCGATCGGATAGTGACTCATCACTATTGTAGATATTAAACTTGACACTTCCGATGTTTGGTTAAATGTTCACTGCAATAAAGTATTTTTTTTATTTTGAGAACGGTAAACATTTTTGTTTAGTTTTAAGTTTGTGTATTTAGTTTCAGTTATAGATTAGTGTTAGTATTTATTTGTAATTCAATTCTTTCATTGTTTATGCCTACGAGATACGTGGTATGACTAATTACCGCATCAGACCACATCGGATCACGTCGAACCACATCGGAACGCACCGGATCACATCTGACCACAGACATATATGCATCTGACCATATCTGACTGTCATGGTGTAAGCGACTAAGCGTAGGCGGTAAACAAGAGCTAAACTGTAAAAAAAATACTACCCAGAATGCACCAAAAGTCAAAAACTCAAAATGAGGGCCATTTTGAGAGCCAAAAGCCAAAAATTTATGGGGAGGGGGTACAGCCTCTCCCCAGTGGGGAAGGGGATACCCCCTCCCCACACCGCACCCTCTTCAGCGCCTCAATCTTCGTGCTTATGGCACCTTGTCCACACCACATTGCTTGCAGCATATACCCACCTTTATTTTTAGCAATAACCACTGGTTAACTATAATTATTAGGATTAGGATTAAGGAGCAAATTGCCCGTATTAAATCGAAACATTAGATGTATGTGTTGTTTGTGTAACGGTAATGATGTGTAATAAACAGATATTTTGTTGTGCATTTTGTTCTAGCATGAGTCATGACAACTGCTGCTAGGCCAACGTTTGAACCTGCCCGTGGTGGTTCTGGCAAAGGTGAAGGCGACCTCAGTGCACTGTCAAAGCAGTATTCCAGCCGAGACTTGCCGGCTCACACTAAACTAAAATACAGGTAGGTAGACTAAACATGTGTTCAGGTTTAGGCCGTCATTTATTCTATCTAGTTGGTGATTAGTAATGACATACCAGTAAGTTTGTTATTTGCATGATTGTGACTTAGTTAGTCCTATATCTGTGCAGTCGCTTGTTGTAAACAGTGAAATTTGGGCTATTCTGATTTAAAAAAATTTAGTTGATCAGTCGAAGCATTTGTTTAATTTTTAAGTAATTGGGTAGTTTTCAGTTAATTCAAAATGTAATACTGACACCGTAGTTACACAACGTTACTTCGAAAGTTATCGCTAAAATCCGTTGCCTCAACAAAAATTGAATACCGGTATGTGAATTTAACAAGTTACAGCTCAGTAGATGAAATAAGAGTGAAAGTTGTCATTGTCAGGTTTTATTAATTGTTTACAAATAACACTTAACTGTAACGTGATGCATTATGAGTGTATATGCACTCTGATTGTATTATGTCGGTGCTCTGTACTTTACTTTTTAATTTCTATGTCGTAGGTTTTTAGTTGATTAAAACATGTCAGTTTTGATTTTTTTAAATGATTAATCGATTAACTGTTCGCCAAAATCTGCTGCCTCAACAGAAATGGATTGAAGTCGACTTTCGTGAATTTAACAAGCTGACAGCAGTCAGAGCATGTTGATACATGTGTGACATTGGAAAGCTCTTAATTGTTTGTTATGCTATAGTATTATAGAGGTATACTGGTCACTGGTAACACATTAACTAAAAGACTAAATAATTACTTGTGTGCCATCTATGCTAAGTGAAACAGGTATATATAATTGTTCTCAACTTTCTGTGCAAAACCTGAAGAAACATTGATTACAAATTGCTATACTTGTTGTGAATATATGTGTTACAGTGAACCCTAGACGTGCGTAAATTTTGGTGACATTTTTACCGTGATCTTCGACCTAGAAAGCTGTTTTAGTATTTTGGCATGACCTCACACGTGCTGTATAAGAAATAATGATGTGCCATACAGCAGGTAATGTGAGGCAAGTCCATATCTCTGAGACAGTGTTGCATATGCCAGTTTGTGCTCTCGTGGGACACAGTCTAACTGTAATTGTAGTAGTTTGTGTACTTGTAAAAGAATGAATGTTTGCTGTAGACAAGAAGGGCAGGGTTCAACGAGTGAACTGCGCAGCCGCGACTTCCGTAAAGATCTTGAGGAGCGTGAACGAGTGTCACGAGACAAGCGTGAACGAGGGAGAGGTTAATGCATGCTGCACATTGCTATACTTGGTTTACTTGACACTTCGAGTTGAATTTCTTGCGTTGTATAATGATAGCTGATCGTGAGAGGGACAGTACGATATTTTTCACAAGCTTTGCACCACACGTCATGTGCGATTATGTTTACGTGGCTGAGTCGGATGCCCAGAGTGTGACCGCTTTAACCACAGCATTTTTGACTTGCTGATTGACTAGGCCAGTTGAACAGACCGAAGTCATCTTACTTACTGACACACTTATAATCTCTATTGACCTGAATTGTTGTGCTTCTGTCATTGCTGCTTCTGCACTTCACATTTTCTATGTAGGATGACTGCCACCCTACTGAGCCAGAACTGAACTGTTGCATATAAAACTGAACAAACCAAACCGAGTATGTGAATTTTAGACTAGTAACATCCGTAATTATTATCTCTGCAGCCACTTAAGTAAATTATGCTGTTGCACAAAGTCCCAGACATTTACGTGCACTTTGCTGGTAGCATACAGTCATTTTTTTTTAAAAAGAAGTGCTTTGCTTCATCTTAACAGCAGTGACAATGTTAATGATAACGAACACATTCATTTGCAACTTGTGCAGACACAGACGGACAGAAAGAACAGTCGCAGAAACACACACAGACCCAAATGCCAGTGCATTCACAGTCATCATCATCATCGTCATCAATATTTTTAAAGTGGCCTAAATAATAGAGTTATTGCTAGGTCCACGCAGGTGTAGAAAAAAATACATAGTTTGTACAGTCAGTCACTTACTAGCGTGTGACAGAAATGCTCCAGCACGCTGCATCTGAGTGAGCAAAATGGCGTGAGCAGCTTCAAGTTTACAAGTATACAGACATAACAATGATGGTTTATTGTATATGGCAGCTCAATGCTGGATTGTACATAAAACATTAAAACATTGAAACAACAACATACTCTACACTACAGAATCACAGAGTGCCTGGCACTTAAAATTAGCTGATAGAGACTGACTATGTGAAGTTTTTCACACAATGAACAATAGAGATTTTCAAGTTCTTTTGAGAAAAAAGAAGGGAGATTAGACAGAAATCTAATGACTATGCTGATGTGTGTGGGTGGTTTCAGAGTCGGGCAGCGTTACATCAAGCAGCAGCAGCAGCAGTAAAAGGCCGAGGCTTGATCAGCTGCCGGCTGCTAATCTTGATGCCGATGATCCACTTGATGATGAAGTGAGTTCGAAGACACGATTTTGTGTTTTGTGGAATATTATCAGAACCGTAGATTAGGAAAAACTGTTGTTTGGCTGACTGGGTATGCGAGTGATGCTGGAAAGCAATTTTTGTTACAGATAAGATCCTGCATCGACAGCTGTTTTTAGATTTGTTGATAAATCTTAATTGCATCAGTAGTGTTGGTTTGGTGTCAGCAAGGGCATCTGGACTGTAAAGCATATGCTGCAAATTGCAGGCACACAGAAGTCTACAGACCTGCGGAGGTGAAACTTGAGATGAGCCTCTAAGAGCCGAGCAGTAGTTGCAAGTGCTATGGGGTCTGGGGAGCACTGCACACACTGAAACCTGGCTGCCAGGGCAGTCTGTGCAATCTAAGAGCACGGCAGGACTGGGAATGGATTTTTATTGAGATCCTGGGATGTGAATCTCACCGCGGCCGGTCGTGTTTATCACGACAGTCACTGCGATATACAGCATTGGGCAGGAGTTGTGCACCCTTACTGCAGTGCCTAGGTCGACTCAGCCTTTTACCCTTTCTGGGACGGTAAAATGAGTATCAGCTTACGAGCTGAGTAATAATAATAAATAGCGATGGTGTCTGCGGATGGTAGCAGCCGATCGGCGGACTCACAGTCCAAATCGGTTGGTTTGGTCTGAGGGTTGGCGGCTACCTGGCGCTCAGTCTGCATTCATCAAATGAACCGGGTGAACTCTCACAATGACTATGTCATGATGACAGCACCATAAACATTGTCGTGGTTATTATTATTATTATTATTATTATTATTATTATTATTATTAAACCTGTAGACTAGGTGGAAATGTATCTTCTGTCGCCATCCTCAAACCTGTATTTGCTTAAGAACAAAAGCTGTCGTACGTATGATGTGTATGTTGGTTAGAAATTTCATATTTGTGTTTGTATTGGTAATGCTGTTGGGTTCGTATACATAGCTCGAGCTACCTAAAAAAATTTGGGGAGTTTGACGGGGACCAGAGAGTGGCCAGTGTGTAACCCTAGATAAACCTCAACGTTGGACAATGGTTGCATGTACGTCAGTTGTGTTGAACCAACATACGAAACCATTTAAGATTGCTTGTGCAGTATTAGTGATAAATCAGATGCATGTTCTGATGCCCAGCAAACAGTGTTCTAAAGCTGTGGTTACATGTGAACTAAAAAAGTTTTGCAAAAATTTTAGCACTGTATTTTACACTTAACAACATCTGAGACCAGAATAAAACGAGTGTTCGTCGCTAGAAAGTTTTAAACACTTGGAAAACTTTTAGACCATGGTTACATGTAAAAAAATTTTTTGCAAGAGTTCTAAAACTTTTTTTTAAATTTCTGTTTCAGACGTGGTTACGTGTAAAATGAAACATTAAAATTGGTACACACTGCACAACTTTACTGTTTTGCATGTAACCACGGCTTAAAGCAGAGAGAAACTGTTGATGATAGAACCGCTTTGTGTCTGTGACTGAGCTGAGCTGATGATGTTGATGTGACGTGATACAGGATGATGAGGAGGAAAATGCTGATAGTGGAGATGATGAGGCCGAACTAATGGCTGAACTGCAGAAGATTAAGAAGGAAAGAGCAGCAGAAATGGCTCGCAAGGTCAGTACGTTATTTTTTGCTCAGTAGCCGTGATGATTGCCACTCATTTGCAAACTGTTACTGTAGCATTAACAATATTATTGTTTTGTCTGTCTGTCTGTCTGTTTGGATCTCTGCTGTATTCTGTCTTCGTGACGAATAAACATATATATATATATTATATGCATTTCCGTTCTGCCGAAAGGTTGTAATTTCAGAGGTGATGGCAGTATGGGTCAGTGCATGTCATTACTGTCTCCGTGACAGGTCATTTACTGATGCTGGTTCTCTTGTATGGAGTGTGGAACATGTTGCATTCTGATGGTTAATTGTCTTTGCTTTAGGCATCTTTTGAAGTCGTAGTAGTAGTGTAGAGGCTTAACGTCCCACTCAACAAATTATAGGTCATTTCAGGGACGACTTTTACAGGTCATATGACCAAACCAACAGTGTCAAAGCACTGAAGGAAACCAGTTGGTCTTTGAGGTAAGGCTTGAATCCCACCAGGACCACTCCACCATGTTACAATAATACAACTCTAGGCAACCACCTCTACGTAAGGGTCCCAATGTGACAAACCTAATCTGCTGGACCTGTAAGAACTGCTCACATGAGTGTGCTGCTGACTGAACATTGTGTCACCCAACCCAGCACAGAGCAGTTCTGATAACATTCCCTCTTACCTCCAGACAGTCACCATAACTCGGATGTTGTCTAGTGGATCGAGGGATAGAAGTCACATATGTTTGACTGAGGCTGCAGCACTTTGTGACATTTTGTTTCTAGGCGCAGTGTATCAATTTCCTCGCTTGCTGTCGGAAGTGGGATGCACACAGCTGTGATAATAGCGATAATAACGGCTGTAACAACTACATCTGTACAGGAAGCAGAGAAGAAGGTGGAAGAGGAGCGGATACGCATGGAGAACATTATCAAGGGCAACCCACTGATGCAGGCTGCACAGGACAAACCGGCCGACTTCAAAGTCAAACGAAGGTTTGCCAGTCATCCGTTTTAAATCACTTAATGCCGACTTGTTTGTAGTTTGTGTTGGCTTGTCATCTAGCTGGCAAACTTTACAGACATGTTACAGCACCTTATAAATTGTCGTTTTATTATTATTATTATTATTATTATTATTATTTATTTTTATTTTATTTTTTAGTACCCCCAGGAAGTAAAGATCCTGGAGGTTAAAAACTAAGATTAAAAACAAGCTGGAATGGTTATGTGTCGGTATCGTCCTCAGCTGGGAAAGTCTCGTGAAAGAGGACTGAATTGAACCTCTGAATCAAGACACTGATCCGCTGGAATAAAAACTGTACTTCGAGCGGTTCGTCAGTACGTTCAGAAATCTTGCGGCCCAGGTCGACCAGAAACAAGACAGATGAGATGCTTAGTTGCCCGTGTGTCTCAACTGCCACTCGCTGAAACTCATAAGTTGCTGACAGTTCCGTGTATTTCAGACACTTCCTGTCAGCAGCTTGTTCGGCGACGGCTCTCTTATTATTGTTATTATTATTATTATTAAATCTGCTCAGTCTTAGCTGCTGTATGGTCAGTGATTTGTGTCTCCGGAACCAGCCGCCAAGACTTTAGTGGCTAGCTTGGGATGTTAGCAGCTGGCTTAGCGGTCTGAGCCGCTAAGCCACTAAGTTAACGGGCTAAGCCACTAAGTTAACGGCTGCTTGGATCACTAAAGCTTAGCGGCTGGTCTTAGCGGCTTGTTAGCGACCTACGAGTAAATGTTATAACACCAGAATACAAAAAGCCACAAATAATCCATTTTATGCATATAAGCTACAACCTCCCACTGCAGACAAAAGTACAGTATGCCTACAATTATTATGCAAAAGTGTATTCATCTAAATGATCTAAGTTAACGTTCAGTGCAAAATGCAAAATCAACTACGTGAGTTTATCGCTAAGTTCACTAATATTCGAGTAAGGCCTTAAAAGAAACGCTAAAGACTAATCTGATCTAACGTCGTCGTCGCTGTATCAACGTCAGTTAACTTAGGCCTACGGTACATCACCAACTTGCGAATTAGGCTATTCGTATTCACAAGTCAACGTCAAAGTACGTAGCATAATTGTCACGAATGAATGACAGCCAGATGTCGCTTGCCTATGTGAATGTCCAGTACATACTTTCATCACCACATCTGTTAGTCAGGAGACCATGTTGTCACTAGCAAAATGTTCTAGAAACCATTGTTACCAAGTTCGGTCATCGGACATGACTCAACAATGTGGTTCGTCGTCTGTGGGTGACCACGTGATCATTTGTTTGACAACGCAACCCACCACTCATGCATATTAGCAGCGCACTGAGCTTGTCCTGTTTGAATTCTGTTTAATGGACCCAAACTAGTGAGGGATCAGTGTCTGGTGGTTGGATAGTTAGATGTGACAGTAAGTTCTTGTTGACAGTGGAAGCCATTTGCCAGTAATAATAATAATAAGAAGAAGAAGAAGAAGAAGAAGAAAATTTATAACGCACACATGGTCAAGGATTAAGCATGAATTGGATGCGTGGACAGTCGTCAGGTGGTCGGACGGAGTATGTTAATTGTTAATGAGCTGGGCTATGAGGTGAGACTTGAGGTGGCGCTTGAAACTGTATAGGGAGGAACAGTTTTTAATGGAAGTAAGAATTGAATTCCATGTCACAGGAGAGCTTTAGCTGAAGTCCTCTCTCCATTTATTTATTGCATTGATGGGTATCGTATCAGTTCGTGGGATTGGAGCATGGACGAAGTTTGAGTTTACGTGCATTATGCTTACCTTACGTTAGACCTTAGTCCATCCAGTGAGTGCCACATCAGGCAGCCCATTTTTTCTATTTGTCTGTGTTTTGTACCTTGAGACAGACGTCTTTCCTGCCGTCTCCATCACTTTGATGTCTCACAAGACGATGCTACATTTTTGTATTTAACTCAGCCTGGCCATCCCTCTGGGTGAGCAAAATGAGTCCAATCAAAAATGGGAGAGTAAACAGGCATGCCATGTGATGCAGTAGCCCTGTGTTTGTGGTCTCACTACGGTACTCTATGCTATGTAGCCACATGCGATCACGTCATTGTCGTCACTGCAGACTTTCAAGCATACATTGAAGACGGAACTGTTTCACAGATCGTATGACAATGCACACTAGCGGCAACAGCAGCATTGACACTAGCCTAATACGTGACATTTACTTCGGCCCTGGAGTTTTGTTTGAGACTTGTGTCGCCATGAAATTTGTGGATGATGATGATGATGATGATGATATTATACAGCTCATGAGCTGGTTGATCACCGACACTTTGCACTGTGTCTGTGTGCATTCAGATGGGACGATGACGTAGTCTTCAAAAACTGCGCTCGCGGCGATGTCGACAAGAAGGAGAGACGCTTCATCAATGACACGCTGCGGTCGGACTTTCACAGGAAGTTCATGGAGAAATATATCAAGTGAACAATAGACAGACATCATAGCACAACAGAACAGTCCGTGTTTGTTTGTGTGTACAGTCGTTGAGATACTGATGTTCGCTGTCGGAGAATGTCACTGTTCATCTGCATCATTCTCCATTGCATTAAAAGTACACAAATCAATGCATTTCGCAGCATAAAATAACAAATATGTTCAAGGAACATATGTTACACGGTCTTTTTTATTCCTTGACAGTACCAGAACGGTTTCCATTGTGTGAAAAATTGTTCGCAAAATCCCGGCAGGTTTTCTTGATTTGACATGCTACCTGTGCAATGACGAGAGAAGATTGGACCAATTCTGCTTTTTGAATATCTTGCTTACGGTGAGGAGACCACGTGGATTATTTTAACGAAGGTTTACTGCAGGTGCTAAAAGCCCTAACCACAGCTTTAAGGGCATCATTAACCCTTGACATCACTAGCTACACCAATGTCACTCAGTCTCGTTTGCTGCCATCATCCACACAGAAGTTCCTGTCATTTCCGCCCCACAATTTGGACACTGCTGCTCGTCGTTTCTCTGTTGCTGCTCCGAGACTTTGGAACTCTCTTCCACCGAACTGTCGAACTGCTCCATCCGTTAACACATTTAAGATCCGTCTTAAGACATTTCTCTTTGATTCAGTATAACAGCACTGTAGCACGCGCCTCTGTACTATGGCGCGATATAAATTGATTGATTGATCGATTGATTGAATGTGACCAAAGGGTCAGCAGAAGATGTGATATCATTCAGATGATAATAATCGTAGTCAATAGTATGAGCAACATAAGAGATATACATAGCAGCACACTTCCTAGAGATAAACTAAGTGGATCCAAATTATTTAACCTTTCGCATAATTCAGTTGGTGGTGATTGTGGTCCGTTTTGATACGTCTCTGTTGATTTGTGCGTCTTAATGTTGAATATTCTGTAGCAGACTCGGATGACTGTTCTGTAGCATGTTTCAGTTGACGAGTTTTCTTTTTGCTTTGTGACAAGTCTGGGGCCCGATTTTCGAAACTTCGTAAGATTATCGTAAGATTTTTCCTAAGTTCGTCGCAAGATTTTCATATTTCTTTTGTCAGTCAGCAAGATACGACCTAACATTTTCTTAGGAAAATGGTAAGTCATTTTTTGAAGGCATGCTTAGGAAATCGTCACTCTGGTTGTCAGTTATTTTTAGCTCCAAGTATTCTACCAATAACAGCCTCTGACAGAGGGTTTCCTGAATGACATCACTTGCCGCAAATTTTACATTTTCGTAAACTTCGTCCTAATGTTGTCGTAAGTTTTTCATTAGCTTTGCATAACTTCTTCCTAAGATTTTTTACAATCATTGCTCATTCTAATTTTTTCGTAAGTCAGACTTTTTCGTAAGTTTGTCATAAGTTCGCCATAAGATTTTTCGAAAATCGGGTCCCTGCACTGTAACTTCTGTTAATGTCGTTTGTATAATTCATATGTATGTACATACTGACGTGTAGAAATTGCATTGCTGTAGTAAATGTGTTGTTGATCATTGGTTAAAATTTTGTGTTGGGGAAACCGTTGGTTTAGATTCGTTTTTATTGGTCTCTTTATACAGCAGAGTCAATTTTGCAGTGATGAAGTGGATGTGATTAGAATTTGTCGGAACAAATATTAACATATGGCAGTGACAACTGCTGAAGTCATTGGGGGAATTGAGGACTATTCATCACAACAAATAGATACAAAGATGGGATCATGACAAAACTTTGAAGCTAAGAAAACAGTGAGACTTACACTTACATACATTTGTTATTATAAATCAAATGATGGCTTTTGGTATTTTGCAGCCAGTTGATTTTTGACCAATGGTGTGTCTTAATTGTAACATTACAAGAGTGTAACAAATCAAAACTTATACAGTTCTGTCTTGTTTTCGCAACTGCCGAGGCATTTTGTACGAGTGTGATATTTCAAACGGAATACGTTTAATAAAGAAATTTCCCCTGAGGACATCCATGCACGTTCATTGTTCAGCTGTTCAGAACCACTTGAATTGCAGTGAAACACATGCTAGCAAACAGTTCCATGCAACAAGAAAGGTTTTCTTCAAAATGTCTGGACGTCACTGAACACCGGCAGAGTTGGCACATGTGCTGAAGCTTTTCAAATTGTCAATGACAATCACTCGGCCTCCTTCGTCAAATTCGCCAATGTAGAGGCGCCTCTGTAACTGGTCGTACCACAAGCTGCGAGGTTGCTGCATACCTCCGTCGATGCACACGGACATTACCTGAGCTCTGCTCAGAGACTGGTCAAACACAAACAGTCTGTTGTTGTCCATGTCTGCTACCAGCAAATTACCGTCTTTGTCTGCTGCTATGCCTCTGGGTCCGCTCATCTTATTCACGATTGATCCCTTGTCTTTGTATGTGCAAAGAACCTGCCCATCCATTCCCATCAGGCACAGCTGGTTATTGGCCGCATCGTTACTGACAACAAGCTGACCATTTGGAAGTTGGAGAGCATTCTGTGGTTTGTCAATTCCTGATGGAAACTGAATGTCTTGCAGCAGAGTTCAATGAGTGGTGAATATCTAACTTTCGATCGCCTCGACTCACCACTAGCAGATTGTGCTCACTGTTCACCGATACAGCTACTGGATACCATGCCACAGACCACATCGTTACGGCATTGCTACCTGCTAGCTCCACTCTGTGTACTCTCTTATTGTTCCAGTCAGGCACATAGAGACACTTGTTGCACGTGCACACTGCCAAATCATATGCACTTGTACCAAGCCCTGGAACTTTGATTCGGCGCTGTAATTTGGAAGTCGCAAAGTCATAGACTTCAACCTACTTGCGATTGCCGAAGTGCACTACGAACACGTCGTCACCAACTGACACCACTCCGCCAATTGCCCTGCCTGTAGTAGTTCTGACATCGCTCACAGGTAGTGTACACCAATTAGAATCTGCAAACACAGCATCACTTTGGCTTCTAGTTCTGATATTCAATGGGCCTACAATTAACCAAATTTTAAGTAGTAATTCTGCATGTTGTTGTTCACAGTAAAATGCATGGCCCAAATTCACAGATATTGTCTTAAGATTTATCCTAATGTGTGTCGTAAGATCATCTTAAGACAAAAGTTACGATGTTGTGAGATTATCTTATGACATATTTTATGATAATATGACAGTAGGCCTATCTTGTGAATCTGAGCCCAGCTGTCTTAGGCATCTAAAAGGTGATCGCAATATTTTGTCTTACGATACGACATAAGATTGTCGTAAGTCCGAAAGTTGTCTTAAGATTGTCCTAAGA
>Ga0049105_1000798_pt1 | contig 12283 bp, 8 predicted proteins | sample WorMetvaBAHAMAS1_FD_61260 | JGI IMG/M metagenome (GOLD analysis project Ga0049105, IMG submission 61260) | Worm MetaG Olavius vacuus BAHAMAS.1 | ecosystem: Host-associated > Annelida > Digestive system > Unclassified | place: Germany: Marburg | collected 2013-04-09 | reverse complement strand
AATATGAACGTTACAACAGCGTTGTTTTACTCAGCGATCAAATATTTAAACAAAGCATAATACAGTTATACAGAAGTGATAAATGGTTGACAAAATCAACACAATCAGTAAGTTCAAAGGCTGTGTTCAAAGTGCCCTCCTTTCGCACGTACACAAGCTCCAAGTCTTCCACGCCACTGCTCAATAGCCATATCAACAGTCGACTGTGTGTTACTTAATGACGTCATACTAACATCATTAAGTAACACACAAGAAGATAGTAAGTAACAGCAATTAAATTACAGCAGAAATAATTTCTGGTTCGTACAGTAAAAGAATTATTAAAATCGGCCAACATTTGACAAAGTTACAGTAAAATTAAAGTGGCCCAGTTTTTTTTGACTGACAGTGTACAATGAGTTTCAGCAATTATCTGTTCAAACCTGAAGAATATTTTGCATATAAGAAGGATACTGAGATTGGTCCATGCTGAAAATGACTGGTTAGTGTTCACATATCAAACATCTGCAAAACACAAAACAAGCAAATAATGTTAACAACATCATGACATCATTACATTGTGTACACAATACAGGCAGTCTCATCAACATTTTTGTGTGAATGATGGGATTTGTTTACATTCTGTAACAGCAAGTTAGAACAGAGTGCACTGGCGAGCAGTTTTCACTTATTCCGTCACTAGACCTGGGAGTCACTTGTGTCGGCAAATCCAACCCCACTTAACCCCAAAGTGACTTGAAGTCGACGACTTGTAACTAAAACGAACTGAACCGCCAAAACAACCGACTTTTGACTTAAAGTCAACGTCGGAAATAAAACTCCCGGTAAAATCTGCAGTTTTTACAACGACATATTTTTTTATCTAGGATATTAGCAAACTTAGGGTAATGTTTTGTGTATATCAACTTATCAAGGTATGCCTATTAGTGTTGTTACGGTAAACAGAACCGAGACCGCGGTGTTTTGTTACCTCAGAGCATCATCGTCACCGCAATGTTTTAGGCCTAAAACGGCACGGTTTTGTGATTTTTTAATTTTTTCTTAGCATATATTATATCTACTGGTTTTTACCCTCTACATGACGATGTTACTAAACGTTATGCCATAAGCCTACACCAGACACGTGATTTAGGATCTGCCCATCACCAGTGTCCGTACGTCGTTGTCTGTGGCCGCCAGTACGACTGACTGACTGACTGAGGCAAATCTTCCAAATCGTCACAGTGCGCTATGCTGAAGGCCTGTGACGGATGCGCAGACATGGGCCAGTTACAGCACACTGTACCGATTCGGAAGACTTTCCCTGACTGGTGAGTTCCCACTTCCCAAGTGTGCATAAGTTTGTGATATATTTTCTTTCTATTGACAGTCGTGAAACAACAGAAAGTCAACCAGGAAATCTATACTCTATACAAGTTACTCCATTTGTGTATAAATAACACTAACAACTAACAAACTATAACGTAGAAAATTCGTACATAAACAAAACATCTCACCAACACATAGAAATATATTTATTGACCAGTAAATTAGTGATGCACGAATACTCTCAATTCGATTATGACGTAACTACTAACTAACGGTATTCGGGTACCGGTACGTACCGGTATATTGATTGACACTTGATAGACATAAACGACAATAGGCCACGACCTACGGAATCCGAGAACGGAACGGAGAACGGAATCCGGAATCCGATAAGTTGTCCCGATAACTTATTGATCTCGAATCCTGGTACCGCGAATCCTCGATAACTTGTCCGGACGATAAGTGAGTGGCGGTTCTCGGCTTCCGTAACGACCTGACAGCCGATTGGTCACTGTCCATGTCACTGCTCATTTCGTTGTACCGTACCGGAAGTGCCCGTGCATACATTAGGCAACTACGGTAGCTTATATGAAAAGCAAAAGTTAAAATTTTTAACTCATTTGTTGAAAAGGGTTAACGAACGAACGCAGTACCGCAGCAAATGATGTTTGTAAACACTTGTCTGGGAGTGTCAGCTGATTTCACCGCCTGGCTCCTGCTGTGACTAAGAATTCTGAATATTTGATTGATCTTGTACATGGCAGATGTATTTCTTTATGCACTTTTGTTGCTTTTCTTTGTAATTGTTGCATTTGTTTGCATTCTAGTGGTTGTCTCAGCTCTGTATATTGCACATGTGCATTGCAAATACAGCCACTTACCTGGGCCACCTTATCACAGGTAGTATAATATTATATCGTCTGGAGTAACTCGTGTATTTTTACGTACATTCTGTTTTCGGGCTGTCTGTGTGTGGTCACGTGCTAAAGATTGTGAACACAATTGTGGGAATTGCACCAAATTTGCAATGTAGGTGCGCCACGGATACTGTCACAGGTGAATTGAGGTCAACAGGTCAGAGGTCATGATCACGATAAGATCAAATATGGTAAAAAAAATCACCCGTTCAAAAATGCTCCTTTCGGGTGAAGGCATATCAGTCGACGGTTCACTGTCGAAGGCCATCTGTATTTTCACTAAATTTGGAACTAGACAATATGAGTTAGATGTCATCAGAGAAAGCATGTTTATGTATACCATAAACCCCCGGCTACTATCAGTACAAATCATCTTGACCCCGGCCTGTATCAGGACCCGGCGTCTATGTGGGACCCAGCTTCTATTAGAACATGTCAAAATTGTCAGTTTTCTGTTTATTTTATGGCGTCTGTCCACCTTGTCAATGGCGATCTTGCTAGCGATGTTGTGGTAGCTGTGGCTGTGGTTGTGAATTTTATTATTATTTATTATTTTTATTGTTATTATTTAGTTTTTTTCTGAACATAATGCTTAAAGTTAAAACACAAAGATCCGGAGAGTTGTTTGTCAAGAACATGCTTATGTTTCATTTGTATATGGTTATAATTAAAATGTATAAAGTAAAAAATTTTTTTATCAAATTTCTGGAAATTTCCAGAAAGACTGGAATAAATTTCCTGAAATTTTCCATAGGAAATATTCATAGTACATTTTATGCACATCAACTGATTTATTGTAAACTTGATAAAAGATATATACTGTCCCACATGAAAAAAATGATTGCTTACAGTCAAGAACTGGACAGTATTTATAACTCATATACGTGAAATATCTTGACTGAAAGTGTTGTAACATTTTGTCTGCCTCTGACAAATTCCATTTCATTTCATTTCATTTTGCGAATGCTGTCGTCGCTGTAGATTCCATAATTCCATAATTATGAAGTATTACGCTCAAATCACTCCATAACCTTGACTGTGCTCTTGATTCAGCCCACATCCATATGAACACATTGGGCCGCACTCAAATGCCATGCTCGTCTGTTGATGGCTGTTGCTCCGCCTCTTGCCAGTTGAGTCCCATTCTTCATATATATCCTTGATTACATCTCTCCAGGTTGTCCTTGGTAGGCGGTGGGCCTGGTCCCCTCTTGAAAACTGGAACCCCCCAGTATAGTGCCTGCTGTGTTGTGTGCTGGTGGCCCTTCCATATCAGTTTTCTTTTACTAAAATATTCTCGGTGCTTTGTTATCTAGTTCTTATCCTGGCTTCCTTGTGTGTTAAATTATCTTTCCTGGAGACACCTAATGTGTTTCTTTGTTACCTGTGATAGGCAGCATCCAGTCATTTCGATAGCATTGCTGTTAGTGTCCACAGAGCTACAACTGTAAAGGAGGGTCAATAAAATTATCGATGCATACAGTTCTGTGATGATAAATATATCAATAGAATCTTTTTTTGCTTTAATGACTCTAATTTGCATATGCTTTTGTTTCTACTTGTCTGGGACAAGAGGCCTGCCACCCACATTGAGCAGGTGACACCTGCATTTTAATCTGTTAACTGCCAGCATTCATTTGTCATCTGCTTAAATGCATCTTTGCAGGTGAATTTTTCAGACAAAAATGTCACAGTCTTGAACTTCTGCTACCTTGGCAGCTGGGGCTTTGCCCCACACTCTGACTAGGGACTTGTACTGCACCTTAGCTCAGTCCATACAGGGTGTCTGGGGGTAACATGAGCCCCCAGAAGGGGAGGAGTGCTGCTCCACAGTGCAGGGGGGAAAGAAAGGAGAGAGAATTAGGGAAGTGGGACCGGAAAGAGTAGGGAAGGGTTAATTATCACCCGCGATTGACAGTATTTTGGTTGCAGTTGTGGAACATGTAGTTGGAACATGTTGCAGTTGCAATCAATTCAAGGACTTGCAATGTATTAGCAAGTTTGTATGTGTGTGAATTGTCCAATTATCTTATACTTATATGTGGAATTGGATTTTTTCATTGTAAATTAGCTTTTGTGAAATGTGATCACTGTATTGTGATGTCTATATTTAGCTTTTTCTTGGGACATATTCCTCAGCTGCGCACGTTTCGTAAACGTGGAGAGTATGTGCAGAAGTTGCTTCTTCAATGGTAACTTGTGTCATCAGTAGTTCACACCGTAATTGGACAAATGTTTGTTTTAATATTCTCCACTGACAGTAAAAAGTAAGTAAGTAAGTAATCCTTTTATTTCCTGACAGACAAACGCCATCAAGAAGCGAACAAAATGACACACAACACCATAGCAACAATGCTGTAAAAGTGAAAACATTAGTGTGTGACTGTAGTACAGCATTACCGGAAAGAAAAGAAAGGAAATGCGTGAAAAATGACTAACAATTGAATAGCGGGGGAAACAACAACACAATCAATTAATATGTTCCATCAAAAATACATCGCAAAACAAATGAATGTTTGTAGCGGTTATAGTGGCAGTAGGGGAGAGCACCCATACTAGATCCAACACAGATAAAATAATAGATAGGCACAATTCATACTATCACATTACAGAGTTTTGCAGTTCCACAACAAAACTTAAGGCAATAACTTGGGGGTGCTTTTGGTGTTAAACACCCCCACTATAAAATGTTAAAAATATCAAGGCGAATTCAGAAAAAAACACATTGGCTCCAATTTTAGCATTTTGTTCAACAGCAATAGAACAGTATTTGCTTCTGCAGATGCATTTTCAGTCTCTAAATACACCAGTGCCCTTGTAGTGACTTCACGGACATGTTACGGCACCTTATAAATTGTCGTATTATTATTTTTATTATTAAAAGTGCATTCGCAGCCAGGGCACCCTTGAAATATATTCTTGATTACAGCATTGGCAAAACTATTTGTCAGACAAAGATTTTTTTTGATAGTTACGTACTGCTTACTGATTTATTTGGTCAGCTACTGGAAATTCAGTCTCCATTAGTTTCATCCCATTTCACGTGTGCCAGATCACCACTGTCATTGTCGTCACTGTCACTACATGTATCCATCACTCCTTCACAGTCCATTTGAGGCTTCAAGTGTGCACAATATACACTGTGTTCCAAAAAAAGTGACGCCAAAATTCAAATCACTATAACTATGGCATATCTTATCAGAATTAAATATCCTCTTAGTGGCTTTAATTTTCATCTTTCCGATGTAAACGTTGCAAATTTCAACAAAATTCACCACACAGTTTCTGAGCAACAGCTGTTTTAAAAATGGAACTAAGAGGATATTTAATTCTGATAAGACATGCCGTAGTTATAGTGATTTGAATTTTGGTGTCACTTTCTTGGAACACAGTGTACTTCTTACTGACCCACCAGTCTAATTTTGTGGACTTTGAGTGCTTTTGCATTTTTCCTGCTCACTGGTTTTTTTGTCACTAGTGTTCTTTAATTTGATTGTTAATTTTTATGTTGCTGTTATGTGATAAACTAAGCTGGCCATCGTTGGATTGCACGTTAAATGCTTACATGTCATATACTAGAAGAGAAGTTCAAGATATGTCTGAAGTGCAGTATGCTGTATATGTTGTAGGATGGAGGAATATGGGCCGTGTTTTAAGATGTACGTTCTGCACAAGTGTTTGGTTGTCGCAGGTGGTGAAGCATTCATTAAGGTGAAGTTATGAATTCTGACAAACTGTATAATGCAAAGTTTGCACGTTTATCTTTTCGACAAAAGTGAATTAGACAGACGTGCAACTTGTTGCCAAATATGAATTATAGAGGATGATGGAAAATTGGGATGTTACAACTGTGCTGTATAGGCCTACTTTCAGTTTAGTCATCAGTAGCCTAATAAATCTAAAAGGAGATTTGTAAGCTCAAGCTGATGTTCCTGGTGGTATAAATAGCAGCCAACCACGAAACACGTTCCATACAGTTGCGTCAGTTATACCTGAGGTGTGAAAAATACTTTGTTGCTGTTTTTGCTGCTGCTGTGGCGGAGGTGGCATCAGCTAGACTTCCTGTGTAGCCACCTCATTACTAAGGCTGCCATCAGCCATTGGGTGCAGTGCATTTCTGCCATAGAGTCACAGATCTGCAGAATAGTTACTGTAGTCTGTAGGTGCATGAATGTGTATGTGATTATATATATGTGGGTGATATTATAGACTAATGGGTAAATGTAAACAGCTGTGAATATGGGTATGCTGATTTTAAAAAATTTGGGTCATTTATGTGGTACTAGTTACTGCTGTTTTTTAAGATGAGGTTTCTTGTTTGATTAATCAGGAATTTTTGACCAAACCGAAACACGTCAAAGCACATTGGAGCTATGCTCGTTTGTACAGCATTTCTGGAACTAGGTAATCGAGGTTTACATTTCTATAACCACTTTCAGTATGTTATTGTAATGTGATATAATGTACCACTGAATGTCCAATCCATTCATTTTATGCAGCATTATAATTTTCAACACACTTCAGGTATGCTAGTAAAGTGAAAATGGAAGTTGTTAGCTGTAACCTGACTGAGGCATTTGAAAGTTAATTTTCGGCAACCGGACATCACTTTCGGACAGTTCAAATGATCGTTGAAAACATTTGTTTAGTTAGTTGGGCCACAGTGCCCTGGATCTGAACATTAAGGGTGCCAACTAGAAATCTTCTTACTTACTTACTTACTTACTTACTGCACGAGTTGTAACACTGTTGGCTAATGGAATGATATATGATTGATATTTTCAGTTCATAATTGGAGTAATGTTTAGCAGAAGATTTGTCCATAATGATGTAGTTAGGTAATAATGCAGTTATCATGTAGGATTATCAGTATAGTGAATACCTGCTCGTCGTTTATGGTGTTTATTCTGTACAGTATGATACGATATATGGGTATTTAATGTGCAGTCAAAAGCTGAGAAGTATCCAGCTTAGTCTAACACATGGTGTCAAAATAAAAATTTGTAAATGAATAAAACTGAAAAAGGTGATTAACAGAAAGAAGTCTGAAAAGCAGTAAGAAAGGCATGAAGTCAGTTGGATGTTTGTGTGTGTGTAAATGTGTTTGGGAGGTTTCTATAGAATCTACAGGATTCTCAGCTCTTGATATACTGCTTTTTTTCTCAGAGCAAGTAAATACACATGTTTTAAGCATTCCGTGATGTGTTTTGTTTAGATTTATAGGATCTGGTTTATTGACAGAGTTGGATCATGACAAGTGGCATAAACGACGTGTTGTTATGGATCCGGCATTCCACAAGAAGTAAGACAAGTGGCTGAAGGTTGTGTTTAATGCTGTAAAGCAGACAACTTTGTGTACGTGAATAGTGTTGAAAGCTTATGAAATGCATAGCTGTGACATTATCACCACTACCACCACTACTACTGCTAATAGTACTGTAGTTTGGTTTAACGATCCAATGTACAGGGTGAGCAAAAAAACAGACTATTTTGTGAAGTTTGTAAACTAACTTTGTGACGATAAAAATTTCATTCGTGTACGAGATATTTAGTGCTTTGTCTGATGTGAGATTGGTGTTTTGACTGTCGCCGTATTAAATATTCCTTTTAGAAGTTGGACTTTATGTCACCATATACAGGAGTGACAAACATAAAAATAGTGTGTTTTTTTGCCTCATCCTCTATAATTTGTGGTTATCTGTTGGACAAATACCAGCTGATGCAAAGTGACAAATTGTTTGCTGGACATTTCTGGCCAGTGGGTGTGGAAAACATTACCATCTTTGTAGCATTCTTTGGAGTATGCTGGAATACAATATCTTTTGCAGATCAGTTGCTGTTTCTGATACCCAAGCAACAATGTTAAACATTGAAGGCAGGACAGCATGTCCAGCATAACATATAAAAATATTATTGCTCAGCTAAATATTTCATATGGGCGGGGTGTGTGAATGTCACTAAAAAGTGCCACTTAACTAATAACTATTAGCTCTTAAAACACCACAAGTTAATTCTGTTGCATGAATGTAGTGCTCACAAAATACACTTGTAGGTGCACAGTGATGACAAGTATTTTGTGCATTTTCGTTTCTGAACTTTTTGGAGCTATTTTGCATGCAGATGAACAGAAATGGATAATTTGGATGTAAATGTCACTGACATTCAGGCTGCCGGTCCTGAGTGTGCTTTGCTTGACTGCTGCAGGTACCTGATGATGTTTATGATGCAGTTTAACGCAACAGCTGATCGGCTGGTGACTGCACTCTCACGTGTTGCAAATGGACAGACTGTATTCAGTATGAATCAGTACTTCTGTCATGTTGCAATGGATGTAATTGCTGAGGTATCGTAGTCTGTTTGTTTTGTATGTCTATGAAGCCTCAAGGTTGATTGATTGAGCAAGGTTTAACATTCCACCAAACACATTATAGGTCATATCGAAGATGATTTTTACAGGTCATATGACCAAACCAACAATGTCAAAGCACTGAAGGAAACCAGTTGGTCTTGCAGATAAGGCTTGAAGCCCACCAGGACCACTCCACCATGTTACAATAATACAACTCTTAGGCAACTGCCTCTATGCATGGCATAAGGGTACCAATGTAACAAACCCAATCTGGTGGATGTGTAAGAACTGCTCATATGAGTGTGCTGCTGACTGTGAACATTGTGTCACACAACCCAGCACGGAGCAGTTCTGATAATATTCCCTCTGAACCTCCAGACAATCACCATAACTCAGATGTTGTCTAGCAGCGGGGAGGGAGTGAAGCCTCAAGGGATGATGAGAATAGTTTTATTGTGCAGTGCTGTGCAGCGTGTGGTATATGCTGCAGTGTGTGTTCAGTGATAGTATTGCTCGTCTGACAGTTGTGTTACTTGCAACACTGGGTTCAGTCATTTAGTTTCATAATACTGAGTGAACTGAAAAGAGAAATGAAAGTTTATGTTCTGAGCTGAGGGTGTAGACAACACGCAGTTTATGGTGACAGCCTGTGTTTACTAATTTGATTGGTATCATCGACATTGATGGATTTGGTAAATTCTGCCCGTTACATTTGCGTATCATGCCATACTATACCATATAACCAAATGCTGATGAGATTATAGCCATAGAAAATGGTAGAATTCTAGTTTTGATGCGATGATTAATGCAGAAATATCAGTGTATATATAGCTGTTGCAGTGACAAAGAGACCAGTTGCTTAATTTATGCAGACATGCACTAGACATTATTTCTGCCACACCCACTGAATTAGATATTTTATGGTATAGAGAATATCTTATGATATCTAATCAAATCTGCTGGCATTTGTTGTATCGTTGCAAGCACAATATGTTCATTTGTCATGCCTCCACCGCTGTTAGCCACTCTAGGTATTCCGTGTTCACGCTGTCCATGAGAGAGTGTGTGTGTATGCATCTGAGGTCAAAGGTCATAGCGTTCATAGCGTTTTCTCACCTATCTCTGGAATACATGGACATGTTTTAATGAAACTTATCACAGTTATTCATTACCAGGTCCACATGACCCTGAGGACATTTTCAAGGTCACATGTTCAAAGATCAAGGTCACCAAAGAGATTTTTGTAAATGCACTTTCCAGCAGAGGTATACTGTTTTAGGTCACAGACAACATCTTCCAAAAATGCTCTTTTAGCAGAGGCTTACTGATCGACTGGTGACCATTGAATACTACATTTTTCTACCGGTAGTTCTTATACATGTAGCAGTCTGTATTGGTACTTTTGCTTGTAGAAATGCAATATCATTATTTTGAACTTGTAATACTCTAAAGTAGTTGATTATTCTGCCATTTATTATGCCCACATGCCCACAGAAAACACTACTGCAGTGCATATGTTTGTCCACATACATTAGGCAGCCAGTCTATGGAATGTGTCTGTGGTGTTTGGCTTCTGCCTTTGTTCATATGAAACCATCTTTCAGTTAATGAGAATTTTTGATAGAGTTAAGTCTTAAAGCTGTCATTTCAGGGGAGCATTTCTGTAGTATAACAGCAGGTGTAGTGCTTCTGCATACTTGGTCACCACAGCACTCAGCAATTTGTATTATGGTCAATTGCAAGTTTGCATGTTGTTAGTTCTACATAGCAAGGTGTGTTGTAGGTTGGATTTAGTCACAGTGTGAAAGCTTTGGAGGATGGTGCTAACAGTCCTTTTGTTGCAGCAGTTTTTACTTGTGTGAAAGCACTTGGCAAGAAAATGATAAACCCTTTGTCGTTTGAGGTTTGTTCACTTGTAATTTTTAAGTATGTAAAATATACATCTGAAGCTGGGATGTAAAATATAAATTATGGGATGACAGTCTCCTGTATACCGTAAAAATTCGAATATAATATGCATCCCTAACTTTGACAGAAGAACCGTGGGAATATGTTAGCACCTGTTCTATGCCACCCAATACAAACTTGTTCACTGATGTATATTGCTTTACTTAGCAAGTTCACCTTATTCCATTGTACACTTTTTCATACAAACTAACAAAAAGGTATGGAATTATTTACATTTCATTTCGATGAAATCATGAAGATCTGGAGAGTTGTCACGAATGTGCTTAGTGACAGCATCACTTTGCAGTGCTGGACTTGGAAACGTGATTATAATTAAATGTATAAAATGAAAAGAATTCTTTAACAAATTTCCGGAAAGATTAGAATAAATTTCTGGAAATTCTCCACCAGAAATTTCTGGAAATTTTTGAACTCACAACCCTAAATGTATGAGGCAGTGAAGAGAATATATATTTGTCAATGATTTTTGCAGTATTCTCCAGGCGAAAGGACTTTCCGCAAGACAGCACAAGAAGCTATTAAATTTCTGCGCCATTATGGTCAGGATATAATGAATGAGCGCATTTCAATGATCAGACGTGGAGATTCTGCACCTGCAGATATCCTGACGCATATTATTAAATGCAAAGGTTTGCGTTTATTTGTTAAAAGCCAATCTTTTTCAAAGATGATTTAATTTGGTTTCATTGTTTATGGCTAAAGAAGTACCTGTGTTGCAGTGTTTGAGATGAGGGGACTTAACCCAATGCATGTAGTGCAGTTTCACTTCCAGCTGAGTCAATGATGGTCTCATTGAAGAACATTCGGCCAAAATTCTTAACATGCTCCAGAAAAGTGCCACTTTGCACGTAGCATGTCCAAGCCAGTGGTGGTTACAGGATAAGATATCGGAGGCTCACCGTATGTGTACCATTCTAGGCAAACAGACATACCAGGTTCGGGCTTCAACTTTAGCAAGATGACGACTCTGCAAAATCTTTGTTGGAGCTAACCGACATTAGGTACAGTATAGCATGAAGGTGTAATGGTCGTGACTTGCAACTGAGAATTTGTACATAGTGACTTTGGGCAAGCTGTTCTTCACACAAACCAAGCAGTATAATTTGGTAGTTGCCAAAGAGTGGTGATGCTGTGTGGCTTGGATGGTAGCCGCATGCCTGATGGAAAGTAATGACCGCTTAGCACTGGGTTTATAACTACGCCACCTATGTGGAGACTGTGTGAAGACTGAAATCATATCAGGTAGGGCTGGTACTGATTAAAATTTTTTTAATCGATTAATCACCAAAAATTAACTTTGATTAATCGATTAATTTTTTGAACAATTTATTTAGTCAATCAAGAACACCATGATAATTGCAAAATTCAATTAAATCAAGCAGTTTATCAGCAGTCATTTCAGTTCAGGCTTTCATCCAATCACGCAGACAAACAAGTGATGTTACATTTTGTGGTAACAGAGCAGCACGTGTGTTGTTCACAATATACCCTGAAGAGCTAAATAAACATTCGCATGGGACCGATGTAGCCGGTACCATGGAGCTATAATTAGACTCATGGCTGGTACACACAGCACAGTCTTTACAAAACTAGTGAGAACAGGAAAACGATGGCTATTCATTTTCCGGAAATTCGCAAATTAGTGATGTTACGACAGCTAAAATTGTTCGAATTTTAATCGAACAAAACAAAATTAATGGAACAATTTTCTTAACGATTAATCGATTAATTAATCGTTATT
>Ga0049105_1000797_pt1 | contig 12283 bp, 7 predicted proteins | sample WorMetvaBAHAMAS1_FD_61260 | JGI IMG/M metagenome (GOLD analysis project Ga0049105, IMG submission 61260) | Worm MetaG Olavius vacuus BAHAMAS.1 | ecosystem: Host-associated > Annelida > Digestive system > Unclassified | place: Germany: Marburg | collected 2013-04-09 | reverse complement strand
GGTGCGATATTGACCCCCAACGAACTCGTTCTTACTTTTCGGGGTTCTTACGTCCGTGCCAATTTTGGTGAAAATCGATCAAGAAATGCGACCGTGAGAGTGCCCACAGACGGACAGACAGACACACACACAGACGCAAACCGATTTTATAATCTGCGCCATGCTATATGCTATAGCTATGGGGCAGATAAAAAGATATGGTTAGTGTGATAGTAAAACATTACGTGGCTCCATAACTATCATATTTTGCATTTTAAGCAGATACAATACCACAGTCACGTGCAATGAAGTCTGGCACCTTGTGACAGCTTGACAGTCATGTGCGCACTGTGTGCTGGCAAGATGCCCTGTTAACGCAGTTTCTTAAGCAAATAATACAAACTGAGCAACTTTTAGCTACCTTCTGCAAATTATTTAATTAATTTTAGCAGATTATATCTGTAAAAGTTCTCTATTATTTTCAAAAAATCTTGTCTGACTTAAAACCACAACAAATGAGTGATCAATATATTCGTTTTTGTCTGCTAACAAGTGAGCTAAATGAATCTTAAGCTGGTTCCCTATTTGTGAATGTGAAAACGCATATTATAGGAAATTTACTAAAGTATGCGTGTGCCAAAAATTATCGAAATTGATCGAGGTTTGACAAAGTTAATAGAAAAATAATTTGTTGCAGTTTTTTTGCCCCACATGGTATAGAGTATAGACTCTTACACTACAACGTTCTGCGAGGATTATGCGTAGGCCTAGTGAAGGGATGGATCTCGAGCTCATCAGTGAACTGTCCACGGCTGACCGTTCATTAACTCACCCGACATATGCTTACTTGCGTGTAACTGTCTGACACATTTCTGCCTCTGAGAGATAATGTGAAATTAGCATTCATCAGAGAGAGAGGGTATTCCGCCCTCCGTGAAAAATCTTCAAAAATGCCAGCTGAGCACCACAGTCTATGGGCTATATTTTGTAAGAAATGGCCCAGCTTTGCTACCAGATGTTAGCACTCGAACCATTAAGTGTCCTCGGTGGCTCTAATCGTCGTTCGTTGAGGGTGTTTTATGTCTTTCACATAATCGAATTCAAGACTGTTATCTCAAAACCAAGATTATAACCTCACACTTTTATCTCTCTTGTTAACTATTTTATCATCTTCACATTCATTTTTCCCGTTAACTTTGCTTCATTTTTAAGTTTCGTTTGACAGAAACATTTGTAGCCACCACTGCAGACATGTTTCCTGGGCTCTAAAGACGCCAAAAGGAACTTTCTGGTGGCTGCAAATGTCTCCCCCGCTGGAGGAGCTAACACCGCTCCCCAAATCCCTTAGCTGGATTTGAGGGGCCCCTGGAGGCGGAGAAAGAGAGGGACAAGAGAAGGAAGGGAGGGGAACATGAAAGGAAAGCCAGGAACGGAAGGGACGCGAACCCCCACGAAATACATTTCTGGTTACGACCTTGCGCAAAGCGTTAAGACTCTCAGCTGCAGCGGCTGCGTACGAACGCAGTACCTTCCTCATTTCGTCTTCAGCTCGACTCCATCTCTTGCCTCACTCCGCCGGCACGACAGTTCCCTCGTCGGCCCGGTGACCGCCCGCCCGCCGGGGAGGCGTCTTGGCCTGCCCGAGAGAAGGGTCGTGCCGGCGGCGAGGCGGGCGCCGTGGATCGATGGATGGAAAAGCAATCTCGAGCGAACGCAGCGCAGCGTAAAAGCAATCAGTTAGACGCATGATTTTGGGAGAAATTGGCGACGCCGTCCAGCGTTTTCAATTACACTCGACGAGCCGGCTATGGATGGCGGGCGGCCCGGCATCTTCCCGCGTGGTCACACGGACGACGGGCAGCCGGCGCCGGCCGGGGCAGAGCTGACTCGGTGTCGTCTCGTCGACGGCTGAACGATGTGGCCTGCCTCACGCGACGCAGCGATCCAGACGAACAACACGACGATTGCCGCGGCCCGCCACGGCCCTCTAGATGGGCCCGCCCCTCTTACAGACCAACGCCGCATGTCGCCAAGTCGTTTAATGAGAGTCGGCAAAATGAACGAACGTCCGCGACGTACACGTACAGCCAGTTGGTCGTCGACGCAATTATCATCGCTCGACTCTGTCAAAAATAGATTTCCGGTGAAATATTTAGCACAGATAACGTGCATGGCTATCGTTAAGTGTTGTCGAGGCGCCTCCATCTCGATTTTCTCCGACACAGTATACTCAGACAATACTTTAGTAACGAAGTTTGGCCAATGTGATAATTTATTCTGTAAAACGCGTCATGTTTATGTAGCATGTTGCCTTTCTGTTAATGATTTGCATTGCTTTGTCGCATTTATTTCTGTGTGCTATTTTTGCTACCATTGTTAGTCTTATTAATACGACTTTGCACAACCGCAGATCTTCAGAATTAATGACATATGGATAAGCCTACGCACAACTTGTACGATATACATGTGAAAATCACGAAAATCGATGAGTTGACTTCCGGAACACACTGATCCCGATCTGAAATTATGGAGTAAATATATTAATATGCATAATCTAGAGTCCGATCTGATTTCCGTTCTTTTCTCGAGCTGATATTATGTATTTATTGCGTGTAAGCAGCACATAGCACACACACACAAAATACAACTAAGACTCAAAACAATCTGTGTCATGAGATAGCACAAACTCTGCGCGCTGCCTGGCTGCCATCAACTACAGGTCTCAGGTCAAAGGTCAAAGGTCAAATAATGTCCACTTTTACTGACTCACAGAACCAAGAACGTCACTATGTGAAATGGTATCAAAATTTGATCAGCAGTTTACATGTGACGGGCAATTTGCTTATCCAAAAACTACAAAAGTAGCTCTGAAGGTCAAAGGTCAAGGTCAAATGTGAGGTAAATACAGTCATTTCTAGGCATCACCGTGACACATAGTACGACCAAGCTACATCAATTTATGATCAGTAGTTTATGAGTTTTTGCACGGACACACACACACGCACACAAACCATTCTGAAAGCCTAGATGATAAGTTCGCTAACAGAGCGAGCGACAAATCTTTTACCCCCACCTTAAGCCTCTCTGAGAAATTCGTAAAAACATGAACGTATTATTAGCATTTCTGCACGTTGCTGCTGCTATTTTTACACGTTCGTTAGACAAAAGTGCTAATATGAATATTTTCCAGTATGGCTTGTCAGATTTTTTTGTGGTGTCTGTCTCCCAAGTTTTGAAAGGTGGAAGGGACATGTTCCCTCAGTCCCCATGGTTGCGGCGCCCCTGAATACACATCCACAAAACAGTAGACGTGCCTGTATTCTATGAAAACGAGAGAGCGTAGACCAGAGTTGAACGATCATTGACCCGACCCGTGGGTCGGATCGGGTCAGAAAACTTGGATGCGCGGGTCGGGTTGGGTCGGGTCGAGATGGTCTAGGGATATCACATTTGTAGACATAAGTTTGTGATAAAATGCTGTTTGGTTTTGTATAATGCTGTACATAATACTCATGCAATTTTTACATTTTCTATGTACATGTATGTGCATAATGTGACTGCTGACGAAACGCTATCAACATCCGCATCCGCGTGAAACTGTCGCCACACTGGCACGATTGTCTTAATTGCTGTCTTAGCTTAGCTATTTTACTTTTATGTTTTATTACTTTTATCGTCTTTTATTGTCCAGTTGCGTTTGTCAACTTTTAATAAAGTTTTATGATGCATGCTCGCTATACAAGTTGTTAATGTCGCCCCCCCCCCGCTGTGCTGTTTCACGGTAAGTTTCGGAGATAGGCCGCCAACAGCTTCAACCACAGTTCCAGACTTACTGTGTGTTTAATTTAACAATTATTAAGTTTAACAATCGTTTCATTGTATGTGTATTCGTATTTTTACTTTCGCTTTATGAGCAATTTTATTATATTATAAATATATCAAAAGGGGAAAAAAAGAAACATACGTGTAGGCTAGTAGTCACGTTCCTTATAAGATCTTTTTCGGTCGCCGTTGTAAATGTATGGATGTAGGCTAACGTACGTTACGTGACTGGCAGTCGCTGAAACCCGAGTGCTTAACAAGATTACTGCCGTGCATGCGGTCCGGTTTACGTTTCTAATCCACGATAAAACTGCGACTGCTACAGAAGACGGGCAATTGCTATTCACGCGGCAGCAAGTGCATTTTGTCGTTTCGCGGCAATAGTTATTAAACGAAGTTCACTGCCGGCAAATTATTAATGTTACAATAAGTTTTGTTGCTTGGGATTATGTTTTCGCATAGTTTCCGTATGATTGTGTGTGAAAGCGATATTTTTGTAGAACAGAAAATAACTGTTAATAAAACTATGCCTCAGAAGTGCGAAATAGATGCGTTGGGTTCCTAAACCGAGAAAAACCACGCATTACCTGGAAAACCACAGTCTGGAGAGATGGATACAGCATGGAAGACTGGAAAGAGTGGATTGTCTAATGTGCTGGTCACTTCATTGACTAACGGTAATGGTAAGAGTAAGGTCTTTGCTTGATGGCCAGAGCGGTAGAAATGTTTTTTAAAAACCTAGGTTTTTATGTCTTTTACAAAAAAAACTAAAAAAAACTTAAAAGTCGAAATTTTAGGTTATTGCTTTTTTGTACAAAAACCTTAAAAATCCAGATTTTAGACTCACAATCACATCAGAAAATTGTTACCTTTCAGTCTAATTAGTTGTGTTTATAGCTATGTTAGGCTATAGTCTGCACATGGCTATAGGCTGTAGGCCTAAATAATGTGAAAGGGGACAGGGTGTATCATGTATGAGATCTTATATGCGAATTTCTGAGTCATAATTTTGTGTCCGGTCTTCATACATTAAAATCTTAAATACCTTAAAAACTTAAAAACCTAAAAAGTAAAAACCTAAAAAAAGTTTGTCTAAAAAACCTAGGTTTTCCCAGCCCTGCCTTGATGGTGGCTGTTACAGACTTTGTGACTCAAACAGTGTCAGCAGAATGAGGTTAATTGAGGTAAAACGCAGCTAAATTATCTGCGGTCATTGAACCTTCGCGAGAAGAAGAAGAAGAAGAAGAAGAAGAAGAGACGTAGGCCTAGTGACGCTATGCCTTCCGTGCCTCAATATGTCGCTCGGATGTGAGTGTCCGCCTGACGTTAAGACTCGCTGCAGATATGTGTGCGGCCTTTGACACGAGGCTTATCGCTAAGTCGCCAACAGCCACGGACGGCTCTCTCAAAGGTCGTTTGGTCGGGTCGTCGTAAAAGGCCGACCCGAATTCACAAAATGTCTGTCTCCGTGCTCCGCCGTCGCCGCGCAGCGAAAGCCACTAACTGTAGTGCGTCTTTTATTCTATCTTCTGTCACTCTGTCCGTCCGTCTGTGCGTCTGTCTGTCTGTCTGTCTGTCTGCCTCTGTAGATCCGTAAGAATATCTAGCGCTCGACTCCTTACAGCTGCAGAACGAATGCGCTTACAATAATTGCGTGCCGAAACTAATAATCCGCTGTATGTGATAGTGCTTTCCGCCGTGAAAATTTCTCCTCATGCGTTATTCATTCACTGCCATTATGTCGCACATTCATCGACTGAGAGAGTGAACTAAGACGATTGAACGAATATCAGGCCAGTCTACTGAGATACGGTGACTGACAGGACATAGCAAGAAGCTTATGCTACCGCAGAGATAGCGCGCGTCGGCGGTCGTTACTCCGTTCAAGGTCATTCGAGGTCATTGATGTCGGTACCAATCGAATGCTCGTATGCGACTTCCCATTAGTGAATTATATGCTATCTCACGCCGTTATGCAGTTATCGCGAAGCATTTGTCAAATTATCGCCTTCGACAAGGTCTGCCACTCGTTTTCGGTAACCTCTGCGATGAGCTATAAATCATAATTGCTGAAAACTAGATTCTTTCAATTACATTACTATCGACAGTTTGGGTCTAGCTGTAACTGAAGACGAACTGGGTCAGTTGACGAACTAAAGATGGCTGACGAACGTAAGCTGATGTCGATGATTGATGTTGATGACGATCGCTGTTGATGACGAACGCGAAGACCGATGACTATAGTTGAGGCTGATTGATGTTGACGACGACTGATGAACGACGATCAAACTCGGCGACAAAGATGACTTAACACAGCGATAACCTTAACGAAATTCTTTTCTTTTTTTTCTTTTATTTTATTTACAACACGATCGAATCTCAAGACCGGAAACACTCAGCGTACGAAGCACTCTCTCACTGACGCAGCCACGATCCGTACCCAACCAACACACACACCGACTGACCGGCAGATATACGGCAGGTGCCGCTGTATGAAGGTCCTATATATACCTAGGGGGGTCGGGGGGAGGGTCAGCACAAACCTTCAACTATATGGGCGCTAAATCACTCAAATCCGAAATCTGGAGTTAGAATATGTTTAAAACCTATAAAACTATCATATCTCCAAGTCTGATAGTGATCAGTCCAAAACTCACAAAGTTCTTAAAAGTGACTCAAAATCAACGTATAAACCTACAATTTTAACAAAGACAACACAATAAGAGGTTAATAAAAAGTTTCGCTGACCCCCAGGGCCATAAAAGTAGTTAAAACAAGTGATAAGCTAAGGCTGCAAAAGTTGGCATTTTCTCGGTTTTTTCCCGAGATCTGGATTTATGAGAGAGTGCCGTCTTCTACCCCAGGGGAAATAATGAAAATCCCGCCGCCTACACTAGTTTCATGCAGTTAGCTTTCAAATGCGACTCATTCAGTGCAAAATAACGGTCATTACGCCGTTCAAGGTCATTCAAGGTCACCGATTTTGCTACCAATCGAAAAAGCGTATGCGACTTTCTATTTACATTCTATATTGCACCGTTTGCAAGCTATTGCCGATTATTGGTCAAGTTTTTGATTTCGATAGCGGGTACCTCTGTTTAACACACTCGTTCGGGGTGAAACCCTAAACTAAAGAATATAAAATTTGGCCTCAAGAAACTAGAAACATTGCTCTATCGTGTGGTGTGAAACATATTTTAATAACTTGAACTGCGTAGGCGTGGCTGATAAATGTGACAGACGTACGGACGGACAGACAGAACCGCTTTTAGCAACAGCGTTAGACATGCTGTAAAACTGCATGTGTGCTTGTACAAAAAAGACGACGCATATTATGTACATTAAGTTCATTAACTTGGAGTCAGATATGAAGATAGCTGTGTAGAATACGGTATGACGTGATAAGCGGAAAGTGAACGTACATTCAACAGCTGAGAAAAGCCTAATGATAATGGCGACGTAACGTAACCGGAAACACAACTTCTTAGCCAGATCGCGCGACCGATTGCTTGCCTCACCAGCCAGAAAACCCACCGGGGTGGCCTAGGACTCGGCGGACTAGTCCACGAAGAAGCCCATCCTAGTTTCCCTTATTCTGCTTAACCTCCCCGTTAAAAGCATTGATGCTGGAAGCACCAACTGCCTGCTGGTCCAGCTGATTTTATCTATTAATTACTCGATTAGTTAGAGAAAAAATACTTACAGCAGACCCGTGTACACCGAAATTTAACTAGTTTCCAATAATGTCCTCTAGTTCCCCTATGTTGTTATCTATACGTGTTTTGAGTAATTTCCTGCGCTTCAGCCATGCTGGTAAAGCGGGTATTCTTTCTAGCAGCGTGTCTGTGTGTGTGCGTGTGTGTGTGTGTGGATGCATGCTTGCGTGCACTTATCATGCCATGTGTTTTGCATGCAAGTTGGATGTCGCATTAGTCTTTGCTAGGCACTCACTGAGCAAAACCGTAAACAGCCGGTGAACTAAATGTCTTTTATCGATTTCTAACGAAGCGCGCTTTGGTCAGTTCGTCTGTCACGCAACCAGCTGTTGTTGGCATCTGATTGGCGGTACGGTAAACTCTTTTTCTACACGGCTTTTGTCTAGTTGCACAGATGAGTATGCGCACACGTACGACATTTCCACTTACTGAGTAAGCAGTGATCGTGTGAGTTAGGGTTAGAGTTTTCTTTACGTGCTGCTCGTGTGCACACTCAGCATATATACATTCACGCAACATGCAAACGCCACGTAGGAAGAAGAGTTGACCATGATTGGCAGCTGCGTAAAGACTCAGCAGCAGCACACGTTTGTCAGTCACACATATCCAGATCTGCCCCATCTTACTGAGTGCAGTTGCAGACGAACTAATCGAGTCTGAAGCGCGTTGAAAGTCGTAAATGTTAGCAATCGTATTGGTGATGAGCTTGATCTGGCGTCGGACTTTCCTGTCGCATGTTGGAGCAAAACGACTCTGCTAAAAAGTTACCGTCACGATTCGGAATTATATCCAGACTGAATACGTAAAGTCAACACCGAAATGTCAGTTATTTGCTGGAAAAACAACTCAGTAAAATTGTTCTAAAATGTATACTCTACAAAACAACAATATCTTTGAAATGAGCTCTAACATTTCTTCGAGAGTGTATATTAGCAGTCTGACTGATGTACCGACAGATCCTGTCAGACTATGTGGCTATGCCAGACCTATCTTTACCCTGTTTGAGTTGCGCTGGCGTCGGTTGCTGAAGGCGCGACCATGGTGCAAAGTTACTGTTGATTTCAGAGCGCTTTATTAATGTACAATACTTGCTTACTTTGCTTGCTGCGAAATAGACCAAGAAAACGCTGGCTGTAGCCTTACCCGCCCATCGACAATCTATTTTGCACTAAGTAGCAATAAAACGTGTGGTATAAGGCGTTAATGAACGCCAATTCAACTCGGTCGAGCGGTGTTGCAGCCGGCCGGCCAGCATCTCGTCAAGACCTCGGGCGGGCACCTTGTTCCCTCTGGGCCTCATCGGCACACGACGTCTTGCAATTGGCCGGCGCCGGCGCCACGTCACGTGACGACGCTTTAAAGTCGTTATCGGCATTGATTAGTAGCCGCAAGGCACGCCAGAGGGCACCTCGCCGTCATTTCAGCCGGCGTCCCAGTCTGTAATAACGATTCCTGGTCGCAGTGCTCAGTCACATCATCACATCATCGTCATCATCATCAACATCATCATCATCAGCAGCAGCAGCAGCTGCACGGCGCTCAGCATCACAGAACGGAAAATACAACGTCTCTACTACACGCAGTTGATAGAGCGTCGAGATCACTCACCGTACGTCATGTAATGAGCAAGCATGCTCGGTTTAGCCGAGGCCACAGCTAGCGGTGCGTTTTGCGTGTTGAAACGCCTCGAAATAAAATGCAACAAACCTAATCACGTAGAATTTAATAAGCAACTACGCGGTAACATACATTACACGTTGTCTCAAAAAATATGGTGTCGAATTTGTTGCAATAACTTCGTCAAATGTTAACCGATTTCTAAAATTCTTTCATTATTGGAAACAGCAAAAAGCTGTCGCAAAATAAATATTATTCTTCTCGCCATCTCTTAAAAAAACTCGTTGCACTACCGTGTGAAACATAAAAATTTAAGAAAGTGCATTTGCGCTACCAATTCTTGATGACAAAGCTATGTCAAACTTTTATGATAAGTTTGTGAATTGTTAACCGATTAAAACATTCTAAGAATTTGGAACATTGCGTCACTGCTGCAATGACTGCTCAGTCGATTACCATATTGTCAGAGCTCAAAATGTCCTCCTTTGGCCCGTACGCAGGCGCTCTCCATCAATTGCGCTATCAACTGCACTCTTTGAAGGCCGTGCCAAATGTCCAACCGTTCATCAACGTCGTGAACTCGTGACTGGTACACACGCTGTTGGACAAGGCAGTAAATCCGTAAGTAAAGTAATATGTTTAAGTGTTTAAAAAATTTTAATAGTGGAGTTGACAGCTTCGTCATCAAGAATTGGTAAGCAGTCCGTCTGTCTGTTAATCAGTGTGGCACAACTCATAACCGCTGCACGTAGAGACTTTTAATATATTGCATGGGGTCCAGAGCTCCGCCTCCCCGGACGTCCCCTGGACAATTCCCCAGACATTTTTTTTGCGTCCAGGTCGTGCAGCTGAGCGTCACAGCTAGTGGGCTGCTTGTTACGTTTTAGTTTTAATTCTTCGTTAAATTTTATTTGATCTCGTATGTCGCAAAATTGAGGTAATATGTAAAAGCCGGGTATACCAGTAGAATTTTATAATAAGGTCTTATGTGTATATTGGAGTTGATGATGATTAAGAAAAATATTTTCTATGTTCCATTTGTGTTTTTAAATAGGAACGATGTGTGTATCTCTGCTGTTTGTTCTGATCGTTCTCAAACTGTGTATTTTTTCTTTTTTTTTGCATTGTGTTTTAGTGTATTTGTTTACATTTTTATTGTCATGTCATGTTTGCTACCTTTTTTGTGTGTACTTCGTGTACGAATCTTTTACTACTAATAATAGTACAGCAGACGACGCTACACGTCAGCTTTTGAAGGCACGTTAGGTACCTTCTTATCGCATTGTGCCGTATATTGTTGGAGTATTTGAACGTAGACGCTGGCACGTCTCAACAATACTGTTATCGCCCACGATGTCCACTTCGCCGTTTCGACGCGACTTCACATCAGAAGTTTGTCGCTGCTCGTAATTCGTTCAACGTCTGTCGCCGGCAAATGACGAAACTCAGTTGATAAAAAGGCTGGAGTGGACCGGCGGGATAAGAAGCAGTCACGACCACAGTCCATCGTGATCGGTGGGGGCTTGTTAGCCATGCTGCACCGACCTGTCAGTGGTCAGTGGTCAGCCCTGCCGGAAAGTCCAGTCGATCAGCAGTCAGCGGATCGTGCAAATTTCCGCCGCCAACAGTCCTCAATTCCGCTATGAAATCCGCCAGGTTTTACGCTGAAACAGCCGTCACTCTAGTGTAACCGCATATCATGTCTTAACCTCGGGCAAGTTGTTCACACACGTCCCTCTGTCACCAAGCAGTATACTTTGATACTGGCCAAAGGGCGACTGGAAGGCAAGGTAACCCGTCAACTTGCACCCTACTGCTTCGTCATCTGCGGAATGTCCGTCTGTCCGGCTCCACAGTCAGTTCCATCCAAACACTCGTGTGTAGTGAATCACAGATGAAGTCTCCGCGGCTGTTCACGGATCTCACTTTCAGACGGCGACTGGACGCTTATCTCTTATCACAGCTACAGCCGACGCCAACGCAATAGAAAAACGCAGTACGACACGGAAAGGTTCCACCGCCAAGTCAAGTTCTGAAGCCGTGTCTTCAAGCGACTTCATCTGCGACGTGTGTGGCCGACTATGCACCGTGAAAATCAGCTTCACGGCTCATATGACGACACACAGGAATACTACCGGACCGCAGCTTAATCCAATGAGTGACGGTCACCATTGTCGTCATGCTGGACTAAAAAGTCAGCGGGTCCATGTACTTTTCGCTTCTCGTCTCACGGTGATAAAAACCATTCGGCGTCGTTGTGATGTTTTTGTGTTTCTCGCACCGTATACAAAAGTCACGTCTTACTTACTTACTTACTTGCCATAATTCTATTTCTGGTTTTAAAAATTGACATTAAAATTAAGTTATCTGTGCCCGCGGTTTCCTATACGACGTAAATTTTTGCCAACTGAACTGGGCCAACGTTTCGGTCCATTTTTGGCTATTTTTACTGCGCATGCGTAGAAACGACCACAGTTCTACTTCCGGAATAAAATTTGACGCCGAATTTGAGTTCTCCGTGCCCGGTTTCTCACAGGATTGGAAAGTTGTGGATGTGAGCGCGGAGAGATGGGTCGTGCGGTCCGCTCACCTCACACCGCCAGCTCACAGTCGATATATGCTGCGTCAACACGGCTCTGCGACAACTGCCCGGATTTCAGCACGCAGCCAGCTCAGCTCAGCTCCGCTCGGCCGCTCCAAGACGAGTCGAGAAATCAATAGTGTCGGCCGCCGCGAAATTCGATGCAAATTGGCGTAATCCGTCAAAACATTAGAATGACGTCGCGGCGCTTGTAATCCCGATCAAATCAAACGGCGTCTCTCCACTCTCTACTCCAGTGCTGGCCAGTTCCTCCCGGCGCACGGCGCTGCCATCGGGCGACTATGTGGGGGTTGCTGCGATGCTTGAATTGTGAGGAAATGGACCACAACGTGTAGCAAGGACAGATGGACGGTGATATAGATATGGTGTAACATCTGTTATTGTTGCTTGACTGTTTCACCGAGCTACAGCCGACGCCAACGCAATAGACAATATGCTGAGCTATCGCAGAGAGACCGCGCTGCAGGATGCGTTATAGTTTTCGCCAAAAGTAGAAGACTGGAACTGGGAGACAATATTTTACAGACATTATAGGTCTATCTTCAAC
>Ga0049105_1000796_pt1 | contig 12286 bp, 7 predicted proteins | sample WorMetvaBAHAMAS1_FD_61260 | JGI IMG/M metagenome (GOLD analysis project Ga0049105, IMG submission 61260) | Worm MetaG Olavius vacuus BAHAMAS.1 | ecosystem: Host-associated > Annelida > Digestive system > Unclassified | place: Germany: Marburg | collected 2013-04-09 | reverse complement strand
ATTAACTAAAGTGCATTTTAAAACTCGGGAACTGGTTTTGGCTTCTGTTGCAGCTTTTGTAAAGACTCCAGCATTTCCCCCAAACCTGATAATCCAGCGGATTGAGGTTGGATGAATTGCGGCCACTCATCATTAGTGATGAAGTCAAGGCAATCGCAATCTGACTTATGAAACTCGAAACTTGAAATGGTAAAAACGATAAGTACTTTTAGGAAAATTAACGTCATTTTGTTAAATATTAAGTTAAATCGACCAAAACTGGTAAACGTGTGTGGATATATACTGGCAATACATTTGCAAAATTTCACGGAAATATACTTAGCCTAAGTGAAAATATTGCAAAAAGTTTTAGGGGGGCTACTTTTTTTTGACTCACACTGTAGAGCTGTTGTAATTCAGTGAAAAGATATGAAAACAAGACAGAATTTTTTTCAACTGAGCCATGACACCGTCGTATAATGCTGACCAGAACTCATCTGTGCTCCATCTAAAACACTGTATTGGTATCAACAGGATTACGACGCCACTACATCCTGGTATGGCCACAGAATTGCAGCAATAATTTTCTGACAATATTTTCCCCGACAATTCCCAGATTTTGTCATTTTCCCTGACCGCTTTCAAATTCCCCGACATTTCCAGACAGAATTTTGAGAAAAGGGTTGGAAAGTGAGCAGTTTAAATTATTCATTTAAGTGTCTGAGAGAGTAATGATGACCTTTTAACGTCACATACATGCTGCATATCACAAGGCATTATCGCGATCACCTTCAACAGTAATTTTAATGTCATTTTGTTCCAATTTCGTCGAAGTATACGTGTGCTAATAATTATTTAAATAAAAGTAGGTCTGACAAACTTATTGCAAAGAAAATCCAAAAAAACATTTGCCTCACTGCTCGACTGTCATTATAACTACAACAAAATCACTCAACTGCTTCCATGCAAAATCGAGCGGTGTAAGCAAAACTATCCTAAACATGCATTAAAACAACAGGGTATCACGCTGATACAATACTGGTGGTTACTTACTGTGATGTACTAAAGGTGGTGGGTTGCATGAACGTTAATTAAAAGTTAAATAATACTTAACTGCCTTTAATTACTACACAAGCAGAAAATTGTAGCACAAAATGTTTAGCGATACTTATGGTTAATTGGCCGATTTATGCCACTTATATTTAAGTGCCACTGAACAGCTCGGTTATTACTGTAATTATTCGCATGCGTAATAGTTCAAGAAAGTTTTGATAACATCAATCAAACTGAACGTTCTACAGTTAAAATCAGGTTGTTTTGTTGTGATGCAAATTTTACGCAAAGTACTTAGGTCAACATTACGTCATCAACAGTCAATAAATAGTGCTGCACGGAATAAACACACTTTAATTCCACTGACAGTTTCATTCAACGAAATTAACTTCAGTGAGGTGTTAACAGCTACTTAAAGAAAGATGGTACTTAGTTAAACGGCAATTTAAATGACATTCATGCAACCCGCCTAACAGTAGTAGAAATACTATAAAACCCTTAATTTTGGCATTTGAGTCAATTTAATTATTTTGGACCCCGTAATTTTTAGCGTTTTTGCTACCTACTACACTGAAACGCTACTGTGTTCAAATTTTCGCGGCCCGTTATTTTCGCGAACTTGTCAGGCTCGCGAAATTTGCGAAATAACAGGCATGCGAAAAAAAACGAGTTTTACAGTAATAGAGTATAATAACAAAAGTCAAGACAGTGTTTATCATGCTGTCATTGCGACAGTTTGTCTGTTTCATCTCACGACTGCAGAATTATGTTTTGTTTGTTAAACGACATAGCGTGCACAAACACACAGCAGACGAAATAACATGCCACACACCGGGAGAACCTACGTAAGCAGAGCGATCATTCTGCACGTATCTTAAATCCTTCCGTTACTCATTAGCCACTGACACAGATGTGGGACAAATTTCTTATATGTGAGTCACTTAATACCTACAAAAGCAGCTTTATATTTGTTAATATAATAATAATAATAATAATAATAATAATAATAATAATGTACGCATTTCTATTCTGACAGAGGTTCTAAATTCACAGGCTGCGGCAACTCACAGCCTATCAGTCACTATTAATATTAGCATTTACAATTACAAATATACATAACAGGGCTGTCAACCCTGAGAAACCAAAACTAGGGCAATCAGGATCAAAAACCGGGAAAAACAAAAAAAAATTTGTGAGAATAGTACACTTCTTTGTGCCTTTTTGTTGCATATTTAGGTATAGTGTACCATTTTAACACTTGTCTTACATTTCGTGCTTCATTTTATTAAAATCACGCAGTTAAGAAAAAACTCAAATAATATGCCAGACACAATATTTACTTTTGAATTTTGGTTCATATTTTACATGCCACCATCTATTGTTGATTACCGACAAAAGAATATTAAACGCACATTAGACTTTCTCACATAACGCGAGTGCAATGCACAAACGTAACATAACATAATAGTTCAATCGACAACGATTTTTCGTAAAACAAACAGAAATATCATGAATTTTCGTCGCTAAATCATACAATTGTAAGATGGGCCGTAAATCAGGAGGCTTCCGCAAAAACAGGAGGGTTGGCAGCCCTGTATATAACCATGACTTTCCTAGGTCCCCATTTGTGCTAATGTCTGCTATACTTAATTACGTCTGAGATCACCGCATCAGAATTTCTGTCAATGTCTGACAGACGCATGCACAGATACTGTTGAAGCACAAAAAAGTCCATCATACAACCGTCAACATGCCATAGCCAGGTCCAACCACGACTACAAAAATAGTTCGACTGTAGAAAATGCGGCACAGCAAACTCTAAACAACTATTCTGGTCTCATGATTTTCTGCATTCTACCCATACAACATGCAACAAGCGATCATCGACCAAACGACGTATCATCCGCCTTGCAATCCACAAAAACAGACACGAGAAAGTTTACAAAATTCAATAACACAGGCAGACGGGGGGTTAGCCAACCCACAAACTGGTACTGCTAAACAGCAATCGGAGCAACCGGAACAAAGAACTACTGTTTTGCGAAAATCCAACACATTCGTTGTACATTGGGACGACTGAAATGTGGACAACGACCACGATACTGCAGAGAGAATCTATAACCATATTCAGGTGGAAGATCCAGATAAGTAGCACAGGAGTACCAACTGTCACAAGCCATTGTTCTTGCAGTCAAAATTTGGAGAAGAAAATTTTCAATACAGATTGCAATTAGTATTATTAACAATAGCGCTGCAAAGTTAAAAAAAAATCACAGAGCACTTTACATTACAATGAGAAATGAAATGCATGACAGTGCCTCGCCGAAAATAGACAGATGTTGCAGACATTTCATTCTCCGCCTCTGCCCTTTCTGGACCCACCACTTGTGTATCCTATTGACAAATGTCATTAATGCTAAAACAGTCGCATGGAACGCAGAGAGACAGTCCCACACAGTGGCACTCGTAGATAATGAGACCAAGTCTGGCTGTATACTGAGCGCTGCTGCTGTTTTTTGTTCACAATTACAACATCCGCCAGACGGGACAGGCCGACAGAAATCGACACCGTTATCACCTCACAGCAATATTTACATGCCAAAATGGCAAGGAGCGCTCGCACGCCTTCGATGCGGAGTGGCGACGATGACGTCAACAGTCTAAAACCGGTGGAGGTGAAGGTTACGACTTAACACTGAACGCACGTCTGAACAAAACCGCAGCGCGTCAAGCATTGGCAGCAGGTTAAGAAGTGACAGGTCCGTCGGATCGGAGAACCAAGACTGGATTGGAATCGCATTATCTGCAAAATTCATCAACCAGCAAACATCAGCATGTGCTGTTTAGACAAGTGTACTTGCAGCAACAGCAATTAACTTCTACAAACAAGTATTTGGGTCCTAAGAGCAGCCCTTACGGCTGGAAATTAAATTAAAAACTTTTCTGCAAAAACCACATTCCGAAATTTTCCTCTGCCTCCACATACAGCCAATCCATTTCCTTTCTTTGTTTGTGTTTTCCTTGTAGCAGACTCCTCTGCTCCTACACCCTATCATTTTTCCAGGTCATATTTACTAACCACGGAGCATATGTAATATAACTTTTAAAGTGCTTGAGACAGTAATGATGACCTTTTAAGTTCGTGAAGTTCGTTTTAAGTTCGTGAAGTTCATTTTCAGTCTGCACCTACATCTTCAGGGGATACAAATCGAGCTCGTATACGAAGGTCATCAGCTCATCACATCAAGGTGAAGGTCAGTGGCAAGAAAGCATGACGTGTGGTCTTGCCACCGCCAGGCTTAAGTGACTGCAACTGCTGCGACAGGAAGTGTATTTCAGTCACTGAGGCGTTGCGCACACCCGGCGCTCGTCAATACTGGCCAGATTATACACAGCAAGTCAAAAAAAAACTGTGCCACTAACATTTGTTTACAACTTGACAAATGTTGGCCGATTTTCAAACATGTATACATGATGTACAAGCTGTGGGCCCTGGCAATTCCATTTTGACATAACAACTTGGGCCAAGCTGTTCAGATACATGTGCCTTCATCGCCAAGCAGTAGAGTCATAGGCAGTGAGTCATAGGCAGTGATGCCTCATGGCTAGAAAGGTGAAATGTACATGCAGATCTGGTGATGCATAGCCATGTGTCACAGAATTAATGATATACCCAGCTACAAGCTCGATAGACTTGAGAGAGAGGGAGTTGAGCATCCAGCTATACCCAGGATAAGCATACCTTTATCAGTACCTATCTGCAAGTATAATGCAGTTATATGCAGCAAGTTAGTTGAGTAAGGTTTAACGTCCCACCGAACACATTATAGGTCATATTGGGGACAGGTTTTTACAGGCAAAATGACCATACCAACAGTGTCAAAGTACTGAAGGAAGATACGTTCTTAAGGATTAGGCTTCAATCCCACCAAGTCAACCCCGCTGTGTTACAATATTACTTAAATTTAGTATGACATATATGCAGTATGAAAAAACACACAGAATACAAAACATAAACACAAATGAATCTACGCAAAGTGAAATGGGACTAGTGTGGCAAAACTCAATCCAGAGAACTGTAAGAACTGCTCATCTAAGTGTGCTTATGATTGTGCACAACTTCAGTACACGTTACAACACAGAACAGTTCTGATAATCTCCCCTCTTGCCTCCAGACAACCATCATAGCTCAGATGTTGACTATTGGAGGAAAAGGGGGCATTATACATAGCAAATGTTCCTAAAAAGCAGATAATCCAGAGTAATGATAAATTAATGTTAAAATATGACCATGTGTGAAATATAAGTGTAATAAGCAATTCAAATAAATCACAATGCAGCACACTTTGCTTACCGGGATAGGACTTGTAAGCACCCGGCGAGTTGTCAATGATAAAAATACTAGACAAGTCTGTGCTAATTGTTGAAAGGTCTTTTGTATAGCTAAACATTTCGAACTGGCAGTGCTGCAATACAAACATCGTTATAATCAGAGAACCAAAGTACTCAACCACGAGTGAATGCACTGAGGGGACACGGAAGAGGTCAGAATGGGTGAGAAAAGGGTTCCATAATGAAAAACAATTTATTTAAACTTCCATCAATATATTCAAAGTGGTTTTTACCATTTAAATTACTAAGCAATATGGAAGAACTAAGCAGTTCAGAGGTGGACAAGGAAAGGATGTTATGTGCCAGTGGCACACGGGATCACAAAACTTCTTAACAGGGCCCCCACTCTTCAGTCCCTATCAAAATTGCTGAATTTTAAACGTACCTCACACTCATTTAACTGAAACTAATACACACCACTTCTCAAAAATATATTTATATACACATTGTAAGTACAATAGCTATATCTTTCAGCAAATCACGGACATGTATTGATGTGCTGACATTCTGTGGCATTATAAGCTGAGTGAAATCACTGTAACTGAATTTCCACCATTACTGCGATGGTTCGTTATCACCAAACCAACACACTACCTCGGCGTTCTAGTGTTCTTGGCGGTGTTTCTGGGCGCTGTTGCCAAAAAAATGCGCGTTTAATAGTCACTCAGCGGTGTGCATTCAATAAGCTGCACAGCCCATTGTCCACATCAGTTACGGCATAGCCGCGGTGACATGAAATGCAGTTACATGACTGCGACAGTCCACGGTCTGCGTGACCTGCCTGGTACAGCTTGCTCAATTTCTTTCATCACTGGTAGGGTTAGACCGATACCGGTATCAGGTATCGGCCGATACTTGGCAGTATTGGTGGGTATCGGTATCGGCCGATACTTATTTGAGTATCGGCGCCGATACCAGTAGTGCTGTCGTTCATTTACCTGTCTCAACAGTAAACACTGTTGCAACGCATACCTGTAGTTTCAAGCCTATACTGTACTTTCACTCATATACCCCACATACATATATAACCTGTACACCTATACCCCGCACAAAATCGCATTTTCAGTACAAAAAAAATTGTAAAGTCAGGTATCAGTATAGCTGCGGCCGATAGTATCGGGTATCGGGCGCCTGCACGGCATCGGTCTAACCCTAATCCTTGGACAGCAGCATAATGCGAGGGAGTAAACATGGCTACCAGCAGCATGCGACGAGTGGAGACGTGTCAGTAAAGCGTGACCAGCGGCCCGTGACGCTCTCCCCCATCCATCCACCGCCTGCTTAAGTGACAATCACATCAACTATCCCTGGACCATGCATGCTTTCGTGGCTTTCACTTGTACATAGCGTCTGCCCAGAACTAAAGGTCTATGCTCTGCACCCGCAAACGTTTCGTGGTTTTGTTTATTGCACACTGTTAGCGTGGACCACCCAGCGTGTTCATTTACAGGCCTATCTATGCGCCAAACATCAAACACTGGTGTCCGTCATTGGCGGCAGACGGCAACAGGTGGCCTGTGTGTGGTCTTGTCACAGTCAATGGTGGTATAAAGGCCGAGTTGAGTTGAGCAATGTTTAACGTCCCACAGAGCAAGTGGAATGCGATGCTGGCAACATTTTTACACTTCGCCTGTTTGTCGGCCTACTGCAGAGCGATATTCACCACCGACACCATGGTGGCATGTCAAAAAAAATCACCACCACTGACCGAGTTGCAAAATCCTGGCACCGTAACAACACCATTTCTGATTACGCTACACCATTAGCTAGTTGCCTAATTTATGGAAAACCCTTTCGGCACCCATTTCGTTGACATCTTGCACCCATTTCGGTGCTCGTTTGGGTGCGTTCTTTTATTGAACCGGATGTTTTGAAAACAAGGCAGCGTTCGACAATACCGCTCAGATTTATCTGATCAACCTGCACTGGAAATTAGGGTTAGGATTTAAGTTAAGACTCAGGGTTACACTATTTTAGCATTTTTCACAGAGAATAAGAAAAGTGAGCACGGACGGTAACATCTTGAAACAGAACGTACCCACATATATATTCTATGAATGCCCGTGCATAAATTAGGCAACTAGCTAATTAACCAACCACATACTGTAACAAAAGTTCTTCACTTCTTTGATAGACTATCTCGTGTATTTCAACTAAAAGTACTGGCAGTTATTTTGTGTCAGTCGCAATACAAATGGTAAGACACCACAGATAAGAATGTAGTTTTTATCGGACTTTTCCCATTTTCTCCAATAATTCAGTCATCACCCTGTGTAAATTAAAACTTAGCACAGTACTCAAATGAAATCTAAATAATGTATTAAATATAGCATTACAAAGCCTCATAATTATCACGGCAAAGCATATGTATTGTATCAAACTGGTAAAGTTGCTGCCAACCTGTCGATAGTACCGTCGCTTCAAGATGCCACGGTTCCGGTCAAGCTTCTCGGCAACGGCCGCACCGTATATCTCCATGCTGGCAGTAAACACGACCAGATCGTACCACTGACTGACCTGAAAGCCACACAAACACACACGTCCCAAGTCTCCTGAAAATGCAGGTTTTCTCTCCGGCCTCACTGAAGCATGCAATACTATCCCTGATGCACAACTGAACAGTAACAAGTAGCTCAGCTATCGCAGAGAGACTGCGCTGCAGGGTGGGTTAGTTCCGGCCAAAAGTGGAAGACTGGAACTGAGAGCCAATATTTTACGAACACTCTACTTCTGTCTTCAACCACTGTGATGTAAATGGCCAGCAAAGCAATCGAGTTCAGTGAAAAATGCAAAATGAGGGCTATTATGCCATTCAAGGTCACCGAGGTCGGTACCAATCGAAAGCCCGTATGCGACTTCCTATTAGTGATTAATAGTAACTGACATCCTATCTCGTACTGTTTCGGGATGTTCATCTTGTGGACTTCCTATTAGGGTTAATTGAACTTTTTCGCTAGGTGTTACGGGCTGAGGCACTACGGGCGAAAATAGACTGAAAAGCAACGATTTCGTCCCAACACTGTCAGTTTGAGCAAAAAATTTCAGGTCGAAGGGGTCGCCCCACCAATCTTTTCTGCACGGATAGTTAGGCCAACAGATGCCTTACAACAATGCCGCTGACAGTCTTCACACGCAAAAAATTTGTAGCAGACTTCCTTCGAGCGAAGTGCGATTCTACACCGAAAACAGCCGTTTTGCGTTTTTGAGCCCCCGCTTTGGGGGCTTAGGGGCAACGTATGATGATCATCTTAAGCTCATTGGAAAGCATGTAGAGGACTTCCTATTATTGTTAACTGAACTTTTTTCACTAGGTGTTATGGTTGAGGCGCTATGAGCGAAGATCAACTGAAAATTGGCGATTTCGCTCCAAGGGGGGCCGGTTGACCCAAAATTTCAGGTAGACGGGGTGGCCCCCACCAACCATTCTTTTTCTCAGGAAACTAGGCTCAATAACCTTTCGTACAGTATAAATATGTGGAAAGATCTTTGTTGCGCTTTGTCACAATCCACGCGTTTGACAGAGGGACAAGACAGACAGAATGTTATTATGGACAGAATTCTCATCGCTAGACCGAGTCTGCATTTCATACAGCGTGGTAAAAATAGAAGAACTGTAGTCTAGTTCACTTACTAGCAGAGGTATTTTAATCAAACTTGTCACAAATGTCCAGCATGTAAGTGGAAAGTGAAAACTATGTGCATGCCATATCTCATATGTTAACAATGTGCGATAAATGTGACAGCCAAGTGGACCACACAGACCTACAGTTTTTTGGCAGGTGCTATGTATGTGTGAAAGATCACGAGTTAGCATTGCTGAGTCATATAATCATAATATAGTATATAGGCTTTGAAATTGGGAGGATTATCAAAGAATGTTTATTGCAATTACGATTACACTGCATTTAGCATTATTATGACGCAATCTGCACGAATAACAGATTAAATGGTACTGTCGGGCAAATGATACGATTAAACAGAATCCAGCTGAAGTACTCACTACATCGAGAAAAAAGTCGACATGAGGTCGTTTGTGAACGAAGAACCGAACCGGATGTCTATCAATCGTAACCTGCAGAATACAATTCAACATAGTAAATACGCAAACAGCCAAAATACTCAGCAAACAGAATGTAAGTAAGCAAGTTAAGAGAATTTATACACAAACAATGACTAAAAACAAAGAAGAAAGCTACATCTACAGAACATCTACAGCTGACTTTTTAAAATCTAAACCAACAACGTCTCGATGGGTTACTGATGCAAAGTGCTACTTCTTCACAGGCAAATATGGCCATCCCACACCCAGCCTGGCTGACTATTTGGTTAACAATCTTTCATCAACTCTGATCATGTGCCGAGTCTTGCCAAGACGACAAGACATCCTCAAAATGCTGCAGCAAGCAAGTGAATCAGACAACTTGCTTGATATGGCCTGCATAAAGCACAGTCTTCCTAATGCCATCAGTATGGTAACTTTACCAACAACTGGCTCCTGGTCATGTTTAGTAAACAGACCTACGCTAGCAACCACATAATAGATTTTTATATCATATTAATACTCAGTGCTAAATTCACTTCTCTTCCAGCAAATATTAACTGACACTCGGTGACTATCTTTCGCTGATTGGAATCGCTGATTGTTTTCGCTCAGCGATTTCGTTGATCTGAGCATAAAAATTACCAATTAGCGGGAGTCCAGATTAAGTTTCCAATTATCGTTTTCGATTATTGATTTCAATTACTGATACCTGCTTCCGCATTTTCTGTTACCAATGAGCAATCAGATGGTATCCATGGAATTCGGAGATGACACTTAAGCACTTTGTTTAAAGTTATTAATAAGAGCATAGTTATGAGTGATAACCTTCACTTATGGAACTCGATCAATATTAACAGCTTGCATTTGGCGATTAGATAAAACATCTGTTGCAATGGCCACGTGCCGGAAACATAAACATTTGCCATTGTTTGATGCTGAAAATTTTGTATTTTAATAGGAAGATAACTCTCATGTGCACTCTCATGAATAGTAATGCTTTACAAATCTGCTGAGCAAAAGTTAAAGTAAATTCCACTCAGCAATTTCTTAATCACTAGTGTTTTTACATCAGCTCCTTATCTAAATGTATTGCAGAGATTAGTCGTTAATTGGTTTTGCTCAGATTAACTTGGCAATTGATACCATATTCCACTAATCGAAAATGATTATTAAAATCAATTATCACCTTCAAAGCAGTAATCAATTCGGCCAACAGTAACTTCACGTTCAATTGAAGAAATGCAGTAATTAGCACTCAGCGGCTTGTTTCGACTAATCGAAAATGATAATCGACGCCAATCAGAGAAAATTGAAGTCACGCATTGTTTCTGAACATTTTATGTTTTCCTATGCAGAGACACCCTAGTGACCTCGAGACAGTAGTTGCTATTTATAGCCACTCAGATAACATCAGATAACAGATAGCGGCCCTGAAGTTAAGACTTGCATCGCGATGAAATTTGTGGATGATGATGATGATCACTCTTACATTTCTAAGGCACTATGGCCTTTCCTGTGTTGAGATCCCGTTAACAAACAACTCGTTCACACTAGTCACGGCTGTTGCAAAACAAACAGCAAAACCACTGGCACTGACACTACTGGTACTGGCACCAAAACAGGGTCAGGGTCCATATGTAGTATACACATTACACAAATAATGTTGCAATATTTACCACAGCATTAATTACCAACAGTTTCAGGTGCAAAAGGGACAAAACACGCTTATATCATCGGGCAACCTACTTACCTTTAATACAAAGTCTGGAGGCGTTCCGGGCTTAACTGTCTGCCGAAGAACACCGTCGTGGTGAGAATGGATCAAAGTTTCATCTAGATCAAGTACTAACGTCTTCCTCTGTACCATATCTGTCCATGCAACACACACACATATACTATTACTTGGACTTTGTTGCTACAGCCTATTTCACTGCACATGCTTAGTGCTTATCTGCAGTTTTGATTATATGCGCTTTAGGCATCTGTTGAAGGCACATTCATTTGACCGACTGAGACACGTAGTAACTATTTGTTTTTAAGCGACGTGTATAAATTTTCTTACACATAATACTTACTTCAGCTCCATGATTAGGACTTGGCAACTCACATGCTCTGCCTTGGGTATAAACAGTATCTTGGAACAACATCACAACCTGTCTGACTGTGATAATCATGAACCATAAAGCGAACGACAATGACAGACAACATGGTAGAAGCAGCTGACAAAACACACATTTAAACAAGAAAGACAAACCAGACCCATAATATTTATGGCAAAGATTAGAAAGATTACTACGGCCAGATGCAAAACTTTAGCAACATAACTGTCCAAATGTATTATCATTCGCATGTAAAATAGTTCCAACAAGTTTTGATCATATTAATCAAAATAAATGTTTGGCAGTAAAAATTCATACGTTATTAGGTACCTATACATGCATTCTGTGCTTTGCTGATATATTTTATGCAACAAGTAGGCTGCAGCAGAATAAATTCAGTCGTGTGTAAATAGGCACTTCACATTAAGTGTTATTCATCTTTCAAGTGATGCTTCTGCAACTAAATCTGAATGGGCAGAAATAAACTGTAAAGTATAACAAAGTAATAAAAACATCATTAAACACAAGTGGAAAGAATTTTAAAAATCTTAATGAAGTGATAAAAAAATTCGTTCAACAAGATATATATACATATATGTATAATTCGATAACGACCATAGCCATAATGGAAACTCACTCAATCTGTGTCTGAGAATTGGAGACACAGGCATCAACGGATATCTGACAGTTTGATACTGCACTACCTGCAACGAAAAGCACG
>Ga0049105_1000795_pt1 | contig 12287 bp, 6 predicted proteins | sample WorMetvaBAHAMAS1_FD_61260 | JGI IMG/M metagenome (GOLD analysis project Ga0049105, IMG submission 61260) | Worm MetaG Olavius vacuus BAHAMAS.1 | ecosystem: Host-associated > Annelida > Digestive system > Unclassified | place: Germany: Marburg | collected 2013-04-09 | reverse complement strand
AACTTTTCTAGACGAGTTGATGTTACTAAGCTGGTAAATAAATGCTGCGCCTCATATGAAGTGTTTTTTTGCAGAAATTGGACCATTTCCGCGGAAAAAGCTAAATTCCGGAGCTCGGCCCAAAATTCCGCAGACTGCGTCGTTCTCGTGACGTGATTGGGCAATGTCGGTGGCGTGACGTAAGGTGTACACAATAAACGCCAAGACGTAGTGTTGGGCAGTACCACCGATTTTGTGACACGATAAGTACCGTGAAAACCGCGGTACTCTGTAGTACTGCTGTTACCTCAACCGACAGACCTGCTGGCATAGCCAGAAATGTAAGAGGGGGCATGAAGACGCCCCCTCCCAAAGTCCGAAGTGGACTGTAGGTGCTTATATCCCAATATTTCATAAATATTTTTATATATTGCTACGGTATTTTTCACTGCTTACCCATGTAATGTTGGCCTATGTCTGTCGTGTACGTGTGAAGCGAGTGTATTGTGAGAAAACGCTGCCATATAGTGCATTGTCTACTAATTGTTTCGTTGCTCTTCGTTCAAAAAAGTTGAAGTTAAGGTGGAATTTGGACTAGTCTGGCTTGAGACTGCATTGCCGGTTTGGTTTACACTTTTTCTGGTTGATTACGAAGCAATTGCACAGCAATCCGATTTGCCGATAGGCAGATACGGCACTAAGTCGTCCTGTGCTGACATAACTTTTATTCCCAATAGCAACGCGTGAAAACGGTAAAACATTTCGGCAATATAACACGCCGATCGTTCGAGTCCCTCAATCCAGACAGAGCCAAGTCTCCGCCAATGCTGCTAAGTCCAGGGTTACCAGAGTTTTCTGAAGTTATGGCGCCAATCATGCACAAAAAAATAGCCCAAAGTCACCCAATTTACATTCTTTATTGCTAGCCCAAAATAGCTACAAATTGACATCATACCTGCCATTGTTGGTGTGTCTAAAACAGTTAAATTAATGAAAAATTGTACATTTGTAGTGCGCTCAGAACGAGAACGCATAAAGAATATACAACCAAATTAGAATGTGCTTTCTTCCTTTGAAATAACTGCATCATATTACTTCTAAATTGTGGTATTTAGAATAGTATTTTATTTAAATCGACTGTGATTTTGCAACAGTGGGAAGAAAAGTTTTTCCAAAAAAAAGATAAAATAGCCATCGCAAATCGCTTGAAGTGGTCGCCAGTGTTTCAAACCGTAGTCCAAAAGTAGCAAGGACCAAGTAACCAAAGCCAATCTTAGGGCGCAAACGCCAGATACTAGCGTCGCTGGCACTTTTTCGCAATTAGCTAGTTGCCATAGGTACTCCGCCAATGCTAAAAGCTAAGTTTTTGGCCACCGTTCAGAACCTGTTCAGTGACAGGCTGTACTGTCGCGCAGAACATAATGGTAGACTGTTCCACACTATGTGTCGACAAATGCAAAACTTTGTTTTAATGTCTTTACTCTTGGCAAGTGAATATCCAGTTGATAGCCGCAACCAAGAACGACCTTGGACATTTCCAACCGGTACGCAGAGTTCATATATATGGGTGGTCTTGGAAACGATTCTCTGCCATACCGGAAGGAGCCAAGCCACTATAGGCTGCGTAGAATAGTGATACGGTCCCGGAGTCTTGCTCCTGAAAATACTAAACTAGCCGCGGTATGCTGAAGATTGCAGCCAGAATATCAGCTGTTCTTGCTAGTACAGCGTTGCATTAGTCCAGCCGACAACATATGCACGCTTATTCCAGCGACCTCAATGCGTCGTCTGTCAGAGATCACTGACGCATATCTGGCGCCGTATAGCTAGGGCTCGGAAGCAGCAATCAGTGATTGATGACCGATGTTGGTAAGCCCAGTTGGCAAATTAAGGCTCGCTGTCACTTACATGATGACACAGCGCATCGCTAGAGCATCAGTGGCGCTTCAGCTGGTCTTTATGTAGGCCTTGCACTTCACCACTTGCACAAACAAATTATCCATATTTTAATTTGAAGACCTCCAGTTTCGTCGCCGGTTTTTCGCACGAAAATCTTCTCTGAAATGACTATTACTTGTTGACAAGTACCGTTCGGAAGTACTGCGGTATTGCGGTATACGGTATCGCGGTATTTACTCGATGTTAAAAAGAAGTAAGCCTACCGCCCAACACTGCACAGGACAAGGACGTTCACACGACCACCACGCGTGGTTATTGCGACCATCACGCATCGTTGACTTGAACATAAGCAGGCGCTGACAAGTGGCGCGTGGTTAGATCTACATAATATATTAATGTAAAAAAATCCAGTTATACGCAAGTGTTACGGCTGACATTGTGCATTAAAACAGCAAGTCAAGTCAAGTCAAATCAAGTCAATGATGTTACCAGACAGACGCAGGCTGCGATGAGCCATGTCCGTGTCATTCTTGAAAAACTACTACAACTTTTCAATGTATTTCAATGTCATATTCAGATCGATCTCCGGTACCGGTAAGGGCGGTAGTGTAATCATATTTGACATCTTGGAACATCCAAAAATAAATCAACTGAGTCAATCAACATCAACTACAGCATATGGTGAAAATGATGAAAGATGATATTACCGATCATCACGTCGCCTAAATGTCAATGTACTGTTGAGTAATGTCAGCTTTCATGGGGCCTACTCAGCATAGTGCGCTTCGAGCGCACACCCACTCCATCCGAGGTATAGATTTTTACCACGCTGCATGGAATGCAGACGCGGTATAGCGATGAGTGTCTGTCTGTCCGTCTGTCTGTGTGACTGTCAAGCGCGTGCTTTATGACAAAATGGTAGAAAGATCGGCACAGATTTATATACCATACGAAAGATCATTTAGCCTATAGTTTTCTGAGAAAAAGAATGGTTGGTGGGGTGCTACCCCTTCTACCTGAAATTTTAGGTCAACCGGCACGCGTTGGAGCAAAATCGCCGATTTTCAACCGATAATCGCTCGTAGCGCTTTAGCCGTAAAATCTAGCGAAAAAAAGTTCAATTAACGCTAATAGGAAGTCCACTATGCGCTTTTCAATGAGCCTAAGACGATCGTCGTACGTTGCCCATAAGTCCCAAAGGGGATCTCAAAAACGCAAGACAGCCGATTTTCGTAAAAAAAATCGCACTCTGCTTGAAGAAAGTCTGCTACAAAGTTTCTTTGTGTGTAAACTGTCAGCGGCAAAGTTGTAAGGCATTCATTGGCCTAACTAAATGTGCAAAAATGATTGGTTGGGGGCGACCCTTCTACGTAAAATTTTGGATCAAACTGACCGCGTTGGAGCGAAATCGCCGATTTTCGATCTCTTTTCGCTTCTAGCGACTCAGTCAAAACACCTAGCGAAAAAAGTTCAATTAACACTTATAGGAAGTCCAATACGCGATTTCCAATGAGCCAAAGATGAACATCGTACGTTGTCCCCAAGCTCCCCAAAGGGTGGCTCAAAAACGCAAAGTGTCCGAAATTTGAACAATAAGCTGCGATAACTCCGAAACGGTACGAGATAGGATGTCAGTTACTATTAATCACTAATAGGAAATCTCATACGGGCTTTCGATTGGTACCGACCTCAATGACTTTGAATGACCTTGAACGCCGTATTTTGCGTATTTTTCACCGAATTTTACAGATTTTGAGGCCGATTATATCACAGTGGTTGAAGATAGACCTAGAATGTCTGTAAAATATTGTCTCCCAGTTCCAGTGTTCTACTTTTGGCGAAAACTACAATGCACCCTGCAGCGCGGTCTCCCTGCGATAGCTGAGCATCTTGTTAATAAAATTAACTCTCAATTCACGTTAAATTCGCAAACGTCTACCACAATGGCCTCACATATGTGCTGTATCTTGACAAGAGACAAGGTTGTAAACAGTTTGCAAAGGCAAGTCCCAGACGAATGTTTCTTGCTGATCCACTTTTGAGTGAAGTAATGAGGTAAAAATTATATACATTCTAGGCTATTATCGTCCAATAAATTCTCTATTATTTCACAACTGAATTTGTGCTGTTTTAACTTCACTTCCCGCACCAGATGTTAAAGAAAAATACGCAGCTTGCAGCAATAAGTAATGCATGATAATTGACAGCAAAGCGAGTTTACATTTGTTCTGCATGAGACTTTGAAGTATGTCGTACGAGAGAAATTTTAGCACTTCCTCAGCACTCTCAAGAACCTCCTGGTGGAATATAAGACACCTACTTCTAAGGAATGGGGAGGGTGTAGGGAGGATAAGGGAGGAGAGGCGGGGAAAAAGAGAGGGAGGAAAGAGGACGGGAAGGAGAGAGTAAAGAAAGGGAGGGGAAGGGAATGCAAAAAAAAGAAGACATTTGTGTATATTAAAATTTTTCTCAAAATAGCCTATGAGATGTGCATTGGCACGAACGCGCGCAATATATCCAATTAATGCCATCGTCGACCGTGGCAGGCCTATGGGAGGAGGGGTAGGGGGAGCAGGCCGAGGTTATTGTGTTCAGTAAGTACATGTACTTCCTGGTTCCGCAACTTTCCGCGGGTTATGAAGTCAGAGGAGTGCCAAATGAATCAGACTAGGCTATCTCATGCGGCTGTGCGTCGCAATATAAGGCTACACCACACTGGAGCAAACCATCTTAGAACCTCCGGCTTAGTATAAGAATAAAGCTCAACTCCGAAAAGCAAGTATTTCCTTTACAAAGTAAGTTTTGTGTTACGGTCACCTTCTTTTTGTTTGACTCTGTCAGAGACTGCAATAGACACCTTCTACTAAACATTAATCATGTATTAATTTACTGTCATGCACGTACATACTGTTCTATACGAGATAACAACTGTATAGTCTAAAATGACATAAATGTCTGTCGCTGTACACAGGCTTACATCAAAACGTTTTCAGCGCTTCGATGTCTTTGTTAGATTGTGATCTAGGCCTATTTTTGGCAACGACTCTAGGCATGCATACGGTACTTATTTGCAGAATTGTCCACAGGCATATTATGCTGACTCGATGGCGTGTGCATGTTTTTCCAATAATTTTTATCGCGGGTAATGTTTCTCCCGATAATTGGCCGACTGGTTACTATGTTCTGCCTGGTAACTGTCGAATTCTTTAAAAAGTGCCTATGAGTACACCCGATTAGAAATAAAAAATGTTCTGGTACTCAGAAGTACTACTACTGCTACTACTACTACTACTACTCAGCTCATCACCAGCCTATCGCCAGGCTAGGTTTATGTGTAGAATTTTAGAATTTTTTAGCGACATTACTTGACTCCTGTGTTGGATTGGCCGAAAGGGCGCCCCTTCCGCACCCACTGGACCACCCCTTGCCACGATGTTGTCATCCAGTGTCTCCACAATTTTTCCAGTGTTTACTCGCATGCAATATGAACATCAAGACAGGATATCGATCATAGCCGAGTGCTAGCCGAAATTTGGGTCAAGGTCAAAGTTTATAGCCGAACAAGATGTGGTAATTCAAATCAATCCGACAATTAAAACAGAAGTACGAATGTGTCGAGTGTCCGGAATCCGCATCTAGAGCCCGAATCCAGATGAGTTCCGAAATGTATTGAGGACGTCCATGTCCGAAGCTACGTCTGTGATAGAATTTAAACGAAGATTCGACCACCTTCTCCAGAGATATAAGCGAAAGTTGGTGCAGCTCTTTGCTGCCTTTGTGTCATGTTGGCACATTACTTTTTGTTTTACTTCTTTCATTGGTGTCTGTATTTTTGTGTCACAAATAAATTTCATTTGATTTGATTTGAAAGTATGGAAAAATTCCGTATCTCACAATGTTAGAGAATAATTATGTCAAAAAGCCCTGGATCTGGATCCGGAAACAGATGACTTCCACAATTTAATCAGTTTTTCGCGGGGGCGGGGATTGCCCCTACGTAAAGTTTGGTAAAGATTGCCCTTGAACTGTGACTGTAGGGCATAAACAAACAACGCGACAAACGCAACTGACGAACATATGCCAGTACAAACTCTCATTGGAATTGTTTGCCTCTTATGCTTAAGGAGCAAATGAGTAAAAAGTCATTTAAAATATAGTTAAACTACATTTACTTTCTGAAATGGTGGCAGCATAGCTACACATCGAATTTTACTGCATCTTTTCGTGTAATTCAGTTATTACTAAACTAATCCATCCGTTGACTGATTTGTTTGATTCATTTGATTTACCAGATTCATAGCTGAGTATTAGTTTTAAGTTATAGTTAAGTGTTGGCACAGAGGCTTTTCTGGCCTACGCCCTTTGCTTTTTTTGGTCTTTGCTTTGCTTGTTCTCCTTTGCTTTGTATTGCATTGCATGAATTTTATCCTTTTTTGTTCTGTGTGTGTATTATTTCTCTGTCTGTCAGTCTGCTTGATATTTCACGAACATTAATTATTAAGGGCACCTGTTAGTGCAGCTCTTTGCTGCCTTTGTGTCCTGTTGGCACATTACTTTTTGTTTTACTTCTTTCATTGGTGTCTGTATTTTGTGTCACAAATAAATTTGATTTGATTTATTTGAACTATAGGTGGCCAGCTGCGATAGGACTAGTGCCTCTCTGGCAACCTGCCAAATATGTTTAATACTATTTAGTTTTGCACGTATCTGTTATCTGTTTGTATTTGGCGAATAAAGTACTACTACTACTACTACTACAGACAATAGCGTGGCGAGATGACTCATGATGTCACTGTCACCCCAGTAGTGGACCTCCTCCCATACCAGATCATACAGAATCCTTATTAGCCGCCCGACATACTGGGAAGGCTCATGTTTTACTCGTGATTTTTTGACATCCAGATGGCCAACAGACGCCCTGTCAAAAGTGGTCCTATATATCAGAGATTTCGTCTTAGGCTAAACTCGTAAAATTCACTCAAACGTTTCGACCACCCCTCAGCTAAATTTCAAGATGGAGCGACATTTGGCAGGTAGGCAAGCACGAACTCGATCAATTCGTTGACTGTCGATAAACAGCGTTTTCGCTATAGGGTTTGCGGCTGAAATGCTACGAGCGAGTAATGACTGAAAATCAGCGTCTTCGCTCCAACAGAGTCAGTTTGGTCCAAAATTTAGAAGTGTTGGCCCCACCAACCATTCTTCTGGTCATAAAACTAGATGAACCACCTTCCATGCGGTATAAGAATGTGGGCACAAGTTGCTTTCGTTCTTCTGTCACAATCCATGTGTTTGACAGACAGACAGACAGAGGGACAGAAAGGCCTTCGTAATACCGTGTGTTGCATAGCATGCAGTGTCACGGTAAAAACGCAAAACTGTACAGTTGACAGTATGCCTTACGTACTTAGGCATACTGAATTATTTTGCCCGAAAAGGGCTACGAATACAGCGTGCCTCGCTAATTACGAATATCACCGTAGACAAAGAGACAAACAGATATAAGCATCGGGGATGGTGGTCTGGGGGAGTGTGGTGCCAGTAGCACCCATTAGCTACATTTTTCTACTCTTAGGGCATTTTCTTGCAAATGCAGTATTAGAATCTGGGCAACTGTGTGTGAAAAAAATCGTTCTTTTAAATATACACCGGACATAATTTTCTGGCATTTGTTATATTCCCCTGTACACCTGATATGTGTACATGGAACTATAAAAAATTTTATGGAGAGAAAATGTGTCTGAAACAAGCCACAAAAGAAGCATAAAGAAGCATAAAAACTAAGAAAAATAAGCTGATGAAAAACGCGATATAAACAGAAGCAAAATGCCAAAAAGCATTTTGATAGACACGATAAAGAGAAATTTATCGTACGTGAAGGGACGCTGAAATCGCGGGAGTGGAAAACGCGGGAGTGGAAATCTCGGCACCAGATTGCAGGGATGGAAATCGCGGGAGTGGAAATCGCAGGAGAGGGAAAAGTATGGAAAGCGAAGGTTTTAACAATGTGCTTCTGACTATATTGACTGAAAATCGCGTTTATGACACTCGCTGGTTTAGCGCACCGTGTGGATTTGGAGTGCAACGTTTGACGCGAGACAAGGAAATTTGAACGTTACTGCAGCACAAAGGTGGGATGAGTACTGAGTAGCGTATGCAGGTCCAGATGATGTTGCGTAGGCCGGTTCTCAATGTTCGACTACATGGCTGACATTTGACTGTTTATACTGATGTATTGTGGTAAGACTTTTCATTAGTAACCACTTAGCATACATAGGACTATTTGTGCATTTCGTGCAGTGAAGTTGTGTAAACATTTGAACGTACTTAAATGTTGGATTGTTCGTCCTGTCTATAGTCTCGGGGATAATTAAGAAGCCACACACTATGCGTTTAAATGCGTATTTAGCAGCAAGAAACATTCAGCGCAATAGATATACAAATGCGTAAAGTCGTTCTGACTCACATTAGTTTTATTGGCTGTCATAACCCACTTGGGCAAACTAATCCAATGCTTGACTCGACAACAATGTTAGAGAACGAAAATTTTGGCTTTCCATACTCGTTTCTCCCGCGTTTTCCACCCCTGCCTTCTGGTGCCGCGATTTCCACCCGTCATTTTGATGCTTCTGCGTTTTCCACTCCCGCGTTTTAGTCGCCCCGTACGTGAATGTTTCGTCGATAAGTGCACGCTTTTCTGCACTAATAACGATAAAATGGCAATAGTTTAGCATGCAATAATGCTGTCATGTATGTTATGAATAGAATTTAGGCAAGATTAATGATCAATCCGAGAAAATATTGTAATCTACAAGAATTGGGAATGTGTAATTTGAGTTAACAACAGGTAATCAGAAAGTAAAGAAGAATTAGAGTTGAAAACTAGACCTAATTGAGTTGGGTAGCACACCAACAGATGATCACGCTCTCTTGGTTCATCATCATCCACTGCCTCAACCATGTCCACTTTGACTGTTGCATATACATAAGCACATGACATTTTAACAAAAGCAGGCTATTACTTGTATAATTTCTTATAGCGAACCAACCACTAATAAGATAAGTTGGCTATCTTCATTTTGAATGAAACGTTTAGACAAAAATATCGCAGATCTTTGTAGTTAATTGAAATTCAACTAATCCGTTTATACACACACACCAGACACCATGAATAACTGAACTGATTATTAGAAACTTGAGGCTTTTTTACCTTCTCGTATATGTATTTTTAAAGTCCTGGGAGTCACTTTTTACTCCAGAATAACGTACTTGTATACTAGAAAATGTGGCAATTGCAATGCATTGCTACTCTAGGCTGCCAGACGCCGCACTATTCATTCTTCGCTTTAAATGCGACGCCAATGCCAAGCTCGAATTGAAGTTGTTTAACCTATCGGTCGACGTTTCTGTCTTACAGCGTTTTCACTGTTGACCTTGCATTAGGCTGTGACCTTGACCTTTGACGATTATGTCCTGAACATTTGCAGTGTATCAGCTGTGACGTGGTCAAACTCCGCACCAAATTTGAGCGAAATAAAGCAATCGGCGGCGGAGTTATTGTGATTTCAATATCTGATTCAACGACATTTAGGCCTAATATGTGTCACATACGCTCTGTTCTGGAATAATTTTCACCAAATTCATCCAGCGTTTTTAGGCTGCTAATTCGTTATGTCACGCTGTGACCTTGAAGTTTTGACCCCCTTGACCTTGAACGTTTGTTGTAAATCGAGTGTCACGTGATTAAAGTCTGGGCCAAATTTGAGCGAAATTTGAACAATCCACGGCTGAATCATTGATTATTTAGCAAGTTTGCGCCATCGGTTTTTGCGTCTTTTTACTAACGACACTCACTAACTCAGGGGGGGGGGGGATGGAAAGAACGAAATCAAATTTTGGGGACGACATAGGATATTCATCTGCGCGTCAGGCTACTGTTTCAGATTTCACAATTGTCATAGTTCAAAATAAAAGTACAGTTAGTAATGCGAAGGGAGATCAAAAATCAAGATAACTTTTGCACTTTGACCTGCTGTCCACCACCCTGTATTTGACCGATGTGGATTTTCAAAATCCCTCGTCTACACGGTATCATATGCTCCAGGCTGCCAAATTTCACTGAAGACAATACGGAAAAGTGCAGATGAGTTATTGTTAAGCATTTTTTTGTAGTTTTAGGGGGTACCCATATATCCCTAGGTATATAGTTGTTCTTAAAGGGGCGTTGACCGGTCTGCGCCAAATTCGGTGACGACAGTAGTCTTTTCAGCAATACGGTATGATATGGTACCAGCTTCTGCACTATGCAGTGGCGGCCTGTCTGTCCTGGTACCATAGCATACTGCGCAAAGCGGCATGACTGACCGTTAATGAAGCATGTGCCTCGCATCATTCTACATGGGACTTAAAGTCACTGCTTGACCCCCTCCCCCAAGTCTCACCGACTTTCTCACCGGATTTGGACGAATCCCAAAACTGGTCCTTAGGGTAAGTGGGGGACGCGTCCCCAATCTTCCCGCGACTAAGGTCCGGTAACACAAAAGTGCGATAGCAGAAAACCTTCCGACATACCTATGTCGACCGGAAGTAGAAGTATGGGCGTTTTTGTGCAGGCGCAGTAGAAAATTGGCTTTACCGGAAAATGTCGTCCAATTTTTTAAAAAAAATGTCGTATCTTATTGGAAACCTGACAATAAGAACTGAAATCAGGGGTCAAATATTAATTCAGAAGTAGAATTGTGGCCGTTTCTGCGCATGCCCAGCAAAATGGTTAAAGCTATCGGTCCTAAACGTGGGCTTAACTGGCAAAAATTCACGTCCTATACGAAATGAGACATGGAGAAAAGGACAGTTCATGCAAATGTTTTATAGTTGCCATCGTGCATCAGAAACCGCAAAAAAATGGGAAAAAGCGCAACATACGGACAGTTAGATGATACGATGTTGAATGTAATTGAACTCATAACAGCTTTACTTTTGTTACTCTACGCAAAATTGCAATATTGTAGTGATGAAAAAGTAGTACATTATAAATCTAACTAAATGGCGAAATTTTGCTGTTGTAGTTATATGCAAGTACACGGTACGTCGCCTAGGACGTTTTTTTATAAACTTCGTTTTTTTCTACATTTATATAAATTAAAAAAAACAAAGACTTCGATCGACCTCCTCTGCAACACTGGAGGAAAACAAGTCGAGGGACGCCCATCAGATTCTGACATTTAGCCAACTCGTCAATAATCCGCTTCTTTTTGAGATATTTTCCGTCTGTTCCAAGCGGTCCCTCTTCACTGTCATCTTTGTCAATGCCGCCGTGACTGAGTATGAACAGCACAAAGCACTGCGGCTTTTCACCGCCGACCTTCTGCTCAGCTGCGTCCTTAATCTTCTCCAGTATCCCCTATAATACACATGTTATCACATATCTAGATAGAAAAAATTTAGGCATAAGAAAAGTCCAAATAACACATCAGAATGTCTCATACAAATGCATTTTATTTATCTGCGTTGCTCCATTTATCAACCACCATCTTGCATATTTTGAAACTTTAGCCCTGGGTCGGCTTAAATTAGCTAAGCCGACCCGTAAAAGTCACTCATGTTCACTCCATATTAACTATGTGTATGTTATAACAGTTTCAATATTTATCTATACGTATTTGAGGAAAAGCATCATATATACAACTTTTTGTTAGTGATTAATACTAACTTACCTCCTATCTTGCACCGTTTCCAAGTTATGGTTGATTATTCGTCACATTTTTGCTAGCGAGAGGGAGTGCCACACCTTTACGCTATCGCTAGGGGTGATCCCCTGCCGCTACAAGTGATATATCGCTAAAAACCACATTCTTTGGCCTACATTTCTGCCGCAGAAATTATCAGTATATCTTTAACCACTTTTACGTAATCCGCCCAGTAAGCTACCGACTTCGGGTTGCACTGGGTTATTACGCCATTCAAGGTCATTCACGGTCACCGAGTTTGGTATCAATCGAAAGCTCATATGCGACTTCCTATTAGTGATTAATAGCAACTTATAGCCTATCACATCTTGCATCGTTTCCGAGATATAGCCTTCGAAAGGTCCAAAATCGCTATACTTGGCTACCCGTCTTGCGTTTAACCTCCCGACGGAGGGGTTTCTCTATATACACACTGAACCATAAAAAACGTGACATTTTATTTTTGACTATAACTTTGACTAATCTTACACGATTTTTATAATTTTTATATCATTTTGATCGGGAAGAAATTCTACATGCGAATATAATAAAATTTATCACATTACCCGATTTATGTGTGCACCTTACCGTGTGGTGCGAACTGAACCAGTCTGTTGTGAACCACGCCATCGACGAGTGGAGGCGTCGTCTGTCGGCCTGTGTCGACGCTGAAGGCGGACATTT
>Ga0049105_1000794_pt1 | contig 12289 bp, 11 predicted proteins | sample WorMetvaBAHAMAS1_FD_61260 | JGI IMG/M metagenome (GOLD analysis project Ga0049105, IMG submission 61260) | Worm MetaG Olavius vacuus BAHAMAS.1 | ecosystem: Host-associated > Annelida > Digestive system > Unclassified | place: Germany: Marburg | collected 2013-04-09 | reverse complement strand
TCACAGATGGCCAAGGTACCAAATGGCGTAGAAACATTGCCGAAAATTTCAATCGCCTGAGTAGGGTGCACGAACGTTACAGACGACAGACGACAGACGACAGACAGACGACAGACAGACGACAGACGGACGGACGACGACATATAGCGAACATGAACATGAGTTCACGTTCGCTAAAAACGAACAGAGCAGAATGTCAGCGTTCCTGAGTGGACTGGTGATTCACGGTTTTGTTCAGGATGTGATCACGCTGCCGCACCTGATAAACGTGCCAAACGCATATTGCTGATGCTGAAGTAATTCATTACGCCGCTCTACGGGTGTCGGGAGGTCTGGTGTTTTACTTCTGTTTTTTAGACTTATTTCCCACACTGCCGCTCGGCGTCCCGTCAAAAGTATATCAGTAGTTGGCTACTAGGTTTGACACGTAATATTGACTCAGACATTTCGCTCTCCTCTTCCCGGAGCCGGCGCAAACCACTCCGAACTTCCCCCCGACCGGGGCGGGGTCTCACGGGGGTAAAAGGGCCCATCAGGGCCTCATGTGGTAGTGAGCGGCCTTGTATGTATTTTTAAAGGAAGGGCTACACGGAGAAAGGGCGAGGTAAAGGGGCCCACCCACAGAGATGAACTTAAGAAAAATGCTGGAGAGAGACGACTAAAAAGGTCATCAAAAACTGAGGGAAAATGCATGCCCTTTCTCAGTCGAAATCCTGGATACGCCGCTGCGAAAGAGAGGGATGGAGGCTAATGCACATTAAAACGAATGTTCGTGTTGGGCCTCACCGGAGTATACGGAGGGGGGTCACTCAGGCTTGCGCCGCCACATCTCTTCCCTAATTTTTGCTGGGTCCTTTACCTCCGGAGCGGGCAGCTAGGCCGCCCAGCGCTGAGGCCGTATTAATTCGACCCGCGTGCATATTTGCAGGGTTGAAATTGCGATATTTGGCCTCGATTTTCGACCACACTCACTTTTGAGGCGCTCTGGTTTCTGAAATCTAAAAAATTGCGGGAGCACGCTATATCCAAATTTGCCCCTTGAGAAATTTGTTTCATCATCAATAACTCAACTGCGGATTCCCATATTTTGCTGAAATTTGGTAGCTTACATGGAGGAATTGTGGGTCCATGGACTGTGACGCGGAAGCGGTCGAATCCTTCAAATCCACTTCTGTCACATCCAAGATTGCGAATGGCGCCCAAATTGGTTTTATTTAAGTTGCAATAACTTCGCCGCGGATTGTTCGATTTCACTGAAATTTGGTATGTGCGCGCATTATGCGTCATCAGAGGCCGTACAATGATTGTAATCCACCTACCGGTACCGTGAAATCCAAGATGGTAGACGGCAGTGCTCATATGTTAAATGGCTTAACGCTATAGCTTAGCGTCGATTGTTCGATTGCACGAAAATTTAGTGATTGGGTGTAATGAGACTCCAGGGAGGTTGCGAAAGTGTTGAATTTGTAGGTTAGTTCAATTTAGAATGAATATTTTCAGTGGTCTGACGCGCATTCCTGACACATTCATATTTTCCATTTTTCCTACTTTGAGAGTGTTTGATGTTTTTGGGGGTGTCGAGTGTAATGATAGGTTATGTTTCTTGTCCATGCCATATGCATCTATATAGCTCTCAAATCATCTCGTTATAAAGTCTCTGTTGACAGTGCTCCATCATTAGGCCTAATGCGCGGCCGACGTTTCGTATTGTAACTGTTATACCTATGCATATCAGCCGTTATGCCACAAACACGTTCTGAAACTAATTCATCATCCACAATTCCTCATTGTCATGATAATTTACCATTATGATGAAACAAGCATTGTGTCCGCGCGCTAGACAAAGCCCGCCATCTTTTGTGCATCGTTTAAATAAACGACCGACTGAAAGAATCCGATCCCATCAACCAATCAATCATCAGTCACAATACATATTAGTCTACGTACACCGCGCCATATTGCCTACTCCTGTATCGCCGGAGGAGCACAGTGGCGGGAACTAGGGGCCATGTGTTCACGTTCACTGTAAGCACTGGTGATAATGATGACGATGATGACGAGGGTCGTGTTGATCTTCATTTTTATGCATTTGCCGCCTATTAAGCGCCGGAGGCATTAAACAGTCGGGCTGTCCGTATGCGTCTGTGAGTCCGTTTTCACGTTTGTGTCTTCCATCTCCTGACTGAAGCTATTTTAATGAAACTGACCACAATTACTCACTACCAGGTCCACATGACACTTATGACATCGAGAAGGTCACTGGGTCAAAGGTCAAGGTCAGCCAGTGATCGCCATAGAAATCTTGTGAACTCGACAGCTCCTGAACCACTGAAGGGTTTGAATCAAAACTTGTAGAAATATCTCCTATAGTTGTGCCACGAACTGATTAAATTTTCAAGGTCATGGGTTCAAAGGTCAACGTCACAGAAATATGTTCCAACAAATGAGCCTGGACGTACGACACACCTTCGATCAGTATGTCTCCGCCGGACGACCGTTGAGTTGATGACGCCTCGCTATCACCTTGATCTTTGACCTCTGACCTCGAACACCTTTTCAGCAATTCCCACTGTGGTAAGTTTTATTGAAATCCCTCTACCATGTACGGAGATACTCCTCACGCGAAGTAATGTGAACGGACAAAGGACAACGGCCGGACGGTCGGACGGACGACCCGAAAACATAATGCCTACTGTTGTTTGCAGAGGTATAAAATATGGTCGAAAATGGCGTAGGGATACCGGTCGCTGTCGGATTTTTTTCTAGTCGAGTCTGTGTTGTTAGAAGTTTCGTATTTTACGACGTGTGTACTGTAAACAGACCGTACCGTGTAGTTAAGTTCACGGGAAAGTGACATTACAGTACTGTAGACGGTAGACTGACAATAATGACATCGATCCACGATGACAGTAAAATGGCTTCAGTTACAAGCTTGTGAATATGAGACGGAAGCATTCGATGGCAACGCGAATGAAAGACGGCATCTGTCGCTAGCGATGAAATTTGATGACTGCGTTGCTGATGGTTTTCTCCGACCTTCGACACACACGTAATACGAATAGGCCTATGTAGCAAAGCACTGACAGATTTTATCACGAAGAGCTTGCTGTCAAACTGCATAGCGATGGTACTTCATATGCTATTCTATTTTTGCAGTCGAGTTAATGTTTTCCACTACTAAGTTGCAGTCTGCAGACAGACTGTTGGCGCTATAGCAACTTTGTTGCATAGTTTACTAATTTAACAATGACTGTAGCTGCTTCAGTGGAACTGGGGAAATGGCATTTAATATATAGCATCGTACATTAATCTGTAGCTGTTATCAATTAAAAATGACACAGATTTATCGCATATTTTAAATTGATCAATCGAACATTTCACAGAACGCTTAAAATTTGATTACTTGCAATTTACGAAATACGAAAACACTGCTATAAATCATTTTGTGAACAAATTCTCTTGGACCGGAAAATTTAAATCAATTGTAGTCTGTTGAAACATTTAATCGATAAAATTTGTTATTCTATTAATTAATTAACGACTTTCAGATATTCTACTTAGAACTGGCTGTTATAGCACCTGTAATAATAAATAATAAACTGCGGTGCCCTATTTTGTCCAATCATTTCCTTTAAAATCGTCTGTGCAACAGTGTATCGTAAACAAAGAGATTGACCGACAACAGTAAAAAATCAACTGCGCTGACAAAAACGAAATATACTGGTGACACTGCTGCAGGATGCCTACAAAAGAGCTAAATTATGAATAAAACTTGAGAGTATACAGGCTAATGTAAAGCACGGTGGACGCGTACGACAGACACAGATCTCTAAGCGAAAACCTTACGACGCGTACATCAAATAGCCATAGGTGTAGCCAGGGGTGCACTGGGTGCACGTGCACCCCTCCACGGCGGAGAAAAAATGGGGGGGGGCGTAATTTACAGGGATAAGTTGGAAGTGGACCCACAGGCAGAGCAAGAAGTTAAATTTTTGAGGAATTTATCGCTGGGCGGGGGAGATTTGGGAGGGTGGGAGTGATTAATTTATGAGTTTTAGTCCGTGTACTGAGGGCGACAACTAAAAAAATATCGTCAACTTTTTTGAGGAAAAGAAGTGCACCCCAGAGAAAATCCTGGCTACGCCTATGCAAATAGCACAAACACAGTATGAACTGAACTTGTTAGCAGGGCTTCTCGTCTTTAGAAACTCTAGAATCTGTTGTGCTTTTGCTACTGCGCAGCCTGTTACTATATTTAGCTAGTATCCTTTTGATACATTAGTGACTGCTATACAGACCGCTAGGATTGTTGCGGTAGATTTTAATGCTGTACTCATGTATTATACGATTATTTGTTTATACAGCGCCTCCTTGTTGCACTTCATGTAATTCACATTACACTTTGTTGTAACTGGTCTGCCGCTGCAACCGCTTACCAGAAATCATCATCGTAGCTGAGTGCGCTCAGGAAGGCAGGCGTCAAGAGATCACACAGTTTACGTGCCATCTACGCGTTATCCATGCTATCCACGGATAGGATGCATTAAGGCGACACTATAATTTAATTTCCTTACTGTAACATAGATCACAGGCAGGACATTGGATCAAGGTTGTGAGTGATGCTGTAACTTAATGTCGTCATGTCGTGACAGGTGTCCGTTGCAGTTGCCATGGAGAAGTTATCACTGCTGGTGGCCGTACACGTGGCACTCACAGCCGCATTCCTCATGACGTCACAGCTTACGTCAGCTGACCAGTCGCCATCGTCGTCGTCGGTGGCAGCAGCGGATGACGAGTCGCCGTCTTACACCGACTGGAATGAGTTCCGCCGACCGCTCGTCGACGATGATCAAGATGATGTGTCGACGAACAAGAGAAAGTGGGGCAACAACAAGGCGAGGATGTGGGGCAAGAGAGATGACGACGAGAAACGCAGATGGGGACAGAAGACATCCAGACTGTGGGGGAAGCGCATGGACATGGAGGAACTGGCAAGATTGCTTCAAGACAGGGCCATCACGCCAAACGAAAGAGCTGCCGAGCTAAATAGCAAGAGGAAATGGGCAAAGAACAAAGCTAGAATGTGGGGAAAGTAACCTGCAACAGTGTTACGAGTAGCCGGTAATGGTCAAGAAACTCGACCAGACAAGCATGACAGCTTGGTCACAATAACTGACTTCACGATATATAACGTTGTTTATACAGAGTTCTTAAATGAACTGATCTTAGTATAATCACGCGTCGCTTAATGATGTTATTAAATATTACATTTTACACATAATAGTCCTAAACACTATCGACAAATCTGATAAAGTTTTCTAGTAAAGTACGACATATCGCAGATAATGAACGACGCCGATGTCGTAAATATTTCAATTATGTCGATAACGCAAAACAAAAAGCAAAGTTGTCGCAAAGAAACCTCGCAAGGCTCTATATTAATTATATTATTACAGAGTTTACCGTCTTGCAAATGTATACATGACCACTGTGCACGTCGTGTACTTCACATTAGACTTGTTTCTCTTTGATGTCGTGATCTTAAACAAACTTCGTACACTTGCTTCTAGTAGTGAACAGTTTACCAGCTATAACGTGCAGCAGCTGTTGTAAATTAAAAACTGATAGCCATCGTATGATTTTTGTTTGTCAGTATGCAATAGCTAATGCTACTTTCAACTTTGGATTTAGAATGGTTTGAATAACTAAAATGAAGCCAAATGTTATACTCAAGGTTGTCGGTAATAATGTGCTATTCGATGATTCTATGACACTTTTACAATAACTGTGTCTGTGTGCCAGACCACGGGCGTGTGTTGTGCCGTAAAAAGTTCCAAACTACTAAGAATCGACGATGTTTGACAAAGGTTATTCTTATCTGCTGTCAAAACAAAAACATTTTAAATGTTTTTTGTGTTAAAATACGCTATTATCAAGATGAATAACTTGTACTGGCTTTTACAGGTTTATGCTCGTTGATAGTCTTAAAAGCGATGATACAGTATCCACTATGTGACATGTAAGTGGCGCTACCCGCCCTTTGTCACGTTGATTTTAAATAAACATTACAAAGGTGCTCATATCGAGTCCCCGAAATGACCGATAATGTGTTGAGTGGGACGTTAAGCCTCTACACTACTACTACATATCGAGTCGTTATTAATTACCAAGTCAAGAGATAAGACTCGAGTGAGATCGCAAGTCCTTAGACGCAAGTCGTCTAACCAAGTCCTCTATGCCTATAATGCCACATGGCAAAAGGACCTAATACAAAATGTTTCTGATTAAAAAAACAGAAAAAGCATAATGTCTTAAGCATAATGTCTGTCGAACGTGTGAATTGTGACAAAACGCAGAAAGATCTGTCCAGATTTTTACACCATACGAAAGATCATTTAGCCTAGTTTACTGAGACGAAGAATGGTTGGTGGGGGCGACCCCTTCTGCCTGAAATTTTTGGGTCAACCTGCCCTCGTTCGAGCGAAATCGCCGATTTTCAACCGATATTCGCTCGTAGCGCCTCAGCCGTGACACCTAGCGAAAAAGTTCAATTAGCACTAATAGGAAGTCCACTATGCGCTTTCCAATGAGCCTAATATGATCATTGTACGTTGCACCTAAGCTCCTCAAAGGGGGTCACAAAAACGCAAAACGGCCGATTTCCGTCTAAAATCGCACTTCGCTTAAAGGCAATCTGCTACAAAGTTTCTTTGTGAGAAAACTGTTAGCGGCAAAGTTGTAAGGTATTCATTGGCCTAACTATCCGTGCAAAAATGATTGGTGGGGCGACCCCTTCTACCTGAAATTTTGGATAAAACCGACAGCGTTGGAGTGAAATCGCCGATTTTCGATCTCTTTTCGCTCGTAGCGACTCACCGGTAACACCTAGCGAAAAAAGTTTAATTAACACTAATAGGAAGTCCACTACGCGCTTTTCAATGAGCCCAATATGAACATCGTACGTTGTTCCTAAGCCCCAAAGGGTGGCTCAGAAACGCAAAGTGTCCGAAATTTGAACAATAAGCTGCGATAACTCCGAAACGGTACGAGATAGGATGTCAGTTACTATTAATCACTAATAGGAAATCGCATACGGGCTTTAGATTGGTACCGATGGGACCTTGAATGACCTTTTACGCTGTAATAGCCCTTATTTCGCGTTTTCCCGTCGAATTCGACAGATTTTCAGGCCGATTATACCACAGTAGTTGAAGATAGATCTATAATGTCCGTAAAATATTGTCTCCCAGTTCCAGTCTTCTACTTTTGGCGAAAACTATAACGCACCCTGCAGCGCGGTCTCTCTGCTATAGCTGAACATCTTGTTATAAATATCAAGATAAAGCTATCACAATATGCGTGAATATAAATTGGCAACATACGAGCAAGATTTGAAGAAAATACACTCAGCCTAAATGAAAATATTGCAAGAAGTTTTTGGGGAGGTACTTTTTTGACTCATTTGGCTGATAACTGCTTGGATATAGCTTGCATGCGAATGGAAACAATTAGGCACTGTGCTACGGTACTTTTGAGTGACATTGAAGCGTCTGACTATAAAGAGCACAACATTGAAGAATGGCTGCAATATTTACTTTACGTATAATGCAGTTTGGAGGTCGCAGAGTCAAGCCTGGGAGGTCGTATGGCCATGCTGGGACAGAAAATGTGCCGTGGCTTCGAAGTATGAAGCACGTGTGCGACGCCACGAGTGACAAACATTCTAAAGCAGATCACCGATCAGAGTCACAAAGTCAACTTGTAGCTTTCCATCTCTCTGTGGCATTGTATAGCTTCACGAACAAGAGCTCAGCTGTTGCTGAGATGGCCGCGCAAAGTTGCACAAGTCGAATTTTCGCTTTCGAGTGGGGGTAGGCCCTACCTCTCTCAATGCATTCTTTCTCAGTAATCTATAATAAGTCATCTGTCGCCGAAATCTAGATTCTGATTCTTTGGGCTACTTTTTATCGCGACGATGTGGGTCTAACTTTAATCAATTTGACGTAATTCTGTCCCAAACTCACCAAATTCGTTAAATTAGCGCAAAATAACGGCCATTACGCCGTTCAAGGTCACCTGTTTCGGTACCGATGGAAAGCCCGGATGATACTTTCTGTAACTTACATCCTATCTCGCACCATTTTTGAGATATTGCGGATTATTGGTCATTTTTGGTGTCGAGGGGGTGCCTCTCTTTAGCGCACTCGATGGGGAATTCAGGATTGCGACATATGGTCTCAAGAAAGTAGCGACATCGTTGTAGAGTGTGGCGTGAAGCATAGGCCTATTTCGACATCTTAAACCGTTTATGGCGTAACTTACAAATATAACGGACAGACGGACAGACGGACAGACAGACGCAGTGACATTAGAAAATGTTGCGCTTCACTACGTTGCGCCGCCAATAAAGTGATATAGTAAGCTCAGACTTGGTACACAGGTTGGTACCGGCCCACTATTCGGAAGGTCCGCTATTCTGAACATCCGCTATTCGGGTTAATGTTAGGATTAGGGGTTAGGGTTAGGATAGCATTATGTTCTGAATAGCGGACCTTCGGAATAGCGGACCGGAATCCACAGGTTTATAGGTTCTGCAACTTACTGCAGCCCTGTGGCGAACGTATAAATAGCCAGTGTAAACCGCGTAAAATGCAATGTCATCAGACCTCACAAAGCCCCGACACAAAATGCGTCGTCCAAGTGATGATGAATGGGAGGTCACACGGGACAGACACAGCTAAAACAAAACATGCTTCACCAGTATAACAGGCATGTGGGTAAAAATACCAAACGAGTGCTGTGTGACTGTTTATTTGTTATTGACAAGTATAACAATTCAGCATGTTAATTAATTAGTTAGTTTTATATTAAGTACATGTATGCCTATACTTATATAAGAAGTAGGCCTAATATTATCACATCCGAGAATCAATCACTTTATTGCACTCTTCACACGTGTGCTCTAGTTTCTATTTATGATGTAATAAAGCACTATGTCGCTTAAATTGACGACTACAGTGCAGCCTGTTGTCCAGAACTTCCCATCTCCTGCGGCTAATTACTGACGCCTGTGTGTGTGTGCAGTAGACATATCGTCGTCGTCTATCGCCGTCCTCGAGGGGAGGGGAAGCGGTGGGGAGGAACGGGTTGGCAGGGAGCAGAACATTATGCCATCGATGTCTGCCTTCAGTACTTCGTACTGCCTCGTTAATCTTTAGCGTGACATCGTGGGTATAATCTTTCTATAATGCGTATGAAATCTTCGCATTTCTTTCTTTCTTTTTCTTTATCTTTAAACCATCTTGTCCTCTGTCCTCCGACTGATCTTCTACTGTCATATCCTTGCATAATGTCCTTTTCCAGACAGACATCCTGTCTTGCGTCTTTTTATCTGCCCCATAGCTATTACATATAGCATGGGACATAATATTAAACCGGTATGCGTCTATGTGTCAGTGTATCTGATGTGTAATTGTGTAGCCGTCTGTGCGCACTCTCACGGTCGTATTTCTTGATAGATTTTCACGAAAATTGGCAAAGACCTAAAACCCTCAAAAGTAACAAGATGCTCAGCTATCGCAGAGAGACCGCGCTGCAGGGTGCGTTAGTTTTGGCCAAAAGTAGAAGACTGGAATTGGGAGACAATATTTTACGGATATTATAGGTCTATCTTCAACCACTGTGACATAATCGGCATGCAAAGCTATCGAATTTGGAGAAAAAACTCAAAATAAAGGCTATTACGGCGTTCAAGGTCATCGAGGTCGGTACCAATCGAAAGCCCGTATGCGACTTCCTATTAGTGATTCCAATAACAGACATCCTATCTGGTACCTGTCACGGTTGTACGACCTTGTCAGGCCCGGACACACAAATTCATCTACTAGCGCGTCGTCAGTGACCGGACATGCGCTACGTGACGAAATGCACGTACGCCACAGCGTGCGAACCTGGATGACCGTGCCTGGAGATCACTCATGCGTGAAGGTCAGTATATATACCAAGCACGTGCTTACTCACTCGCGTGCTTAGAACAGTCGACTGGATGGTCAGTTTGGAAGCGGAAGGACGATTGAGCCGTCGCGGACCTGTTGTGTCCTGGTGAAGCTGGTAGTGGAGCCGACAGTCGTTTAATCTCAGCAATCCGTTGAACGTGGTTCAACATTGGGCCGGAGTGGACGAGTGGTGGCAGCTCGTCGGCCGGTATCTGGAGGTGCGAGGTGTGTTCCAGAATCGTCGAGGACGTCTGGACTGTCTGCCGGTTCGGGCGACCTGAGGGATCGTCGATCGACGGCGGACACGTGTCTCGTACTGTTTCGGGGCGTCGGATCGCCGGGAGCGCGTGTGTCGAGCGGCGACCTGGTGTGAGATCATCGGCTGGCAGTGAAGGACGATTGAACGTCGTCGGACTTTCTCCTGTTCCGTTTAGTTGAGTTTATTTTATGTATTAGGTCGGGGATTTTTATTTTACCGTGGTTCTCGTATGCTGATTGGACATTATTGTATTTTATGTTGCCATGGTTTTGTACTATAAATTTGATGTTTAGTTTTTGTAAATAAAGAAAGCTTGAGTTTGAAAATTATATACACTGCTTGGACTGTTCATAACATCAAACCGTGACAGTACCGTTTCGGAGTTATCGCGGCTTATTGTTCAAATTTTGGGCACTTTGCGTTTTTGAACCCTCCCCCCTTTGGGGGCTTAGAAACAACGTAGGATGTTCATCTTGCAATGCTCATTGGAAAGTGCGTAGTGGACTTCCTGTTAGTGTTAGTTGAACTTTTTTCGCTAGGTGTTACGGCTGAGGCGTTACGAGCGAAAATCGAAAATCGGCGACGCAGTCAGTTTGACCCAAAAGTTCAGGTAGAAGGGGTCGCCCCACCAATCATTTTTGCACGGATAGTTAGGCCAATGAATGCCTTACAACTTAGTCGCTAACAATTTTCACACAAAGAAACTTTGTAGCAGACTTTCTTCAAGCGAAGTGCGATTTTACGCCGAAAACGGCCGTTTGCGTTTTCGAGCCCCCGGTGGGGGCTTAGGGGCAATATACGATGATCATCTTAAACTCATTGGAAAGCGCGTAGTGGACTTTCTATTAGTGTTAATTGATTTTTTTCGCTAAATGTTACGGCTGAGGCGCCACGAGCGAATATCGGTTCAAAATTGGGTATTTCGCTCCAACGGAGGCCGGTTGACCCAAATTTTCAGGCAGAATGGGTCGCTCCCCACCAACCATTCTTCTTGTCACAATACTAGAGTTAATGATCTTTCGTATGGCATAAAAATCTGGACAGATCTTTCTTCCGTTTTGTCACAATGCCATCAACATCGTGGTGGTTGATCGCTTTAGAAAGTCTCATCGTAGTAGTCGAACGTATAGCCTAAATGTTTCTGTCCACCAAAGACATCCGATTTAAGTTTAAACATTAACCTAATAACTTCGATCCTGAAAGCATCGACCTAACCTAATATTTCGTTTTAACAGTGTGTTTGCTCCAGAACTTGCCAGATTGAAACATGACGGTTTCACAGGGTAGTGCACTGCAGCAGTGTCGTTAAGATGTGACGGGATAGCCTATGTAATGATCATTTTGTAGCAAATTTTGTGAGGAGCTAGCAGTGAAAGAATTTTGAAAACCAATTAATATTACGCGAAGTTATCGACACGAGTAGGGTGTCTTGTTTTTTGACTCATGGTGTACATCGAGACGACAATCAAACAGCTTGAAACGCAAGTGGTATAAAGGTGTTTACTCTTATGGCGAAATTAACATTTAAGTAAGTAAGAATATCCATACAATAACACAGCTAAACTAACACTGCTAAATTATCAATATCGTTCACAATTTCACATGCGCACAATTCCAATCGATGTTTTTACGTTTTACCCGCTTATCATTTCAAGTTCACCAGCAGTTGCCAAGCTCAAATAACGTAGGCCTGTTTTCACTTGACGTAGAAGGAAATTCGAATTATTAGATAGACTTAAACTGATACAATAATCTAACGAAAGATTGGTAATAAGATGGACGACTTACGTTTAACATTCACAAAGACAGCACAATAGTCTAAGCACATAATTTCATACCTGCAGGCAACTTTTTAACGCGCTGCATGTAATGCAGACGCGGTATAGCGAGAATTCTGCCCGTCCGTCTGTCCGTATGTCACACGCGTGATCCCTGACAAAACGGAAGAGAGATCTGTCCAGATTTTTATACCATACGAAAGAATATTTATCCTAGTTTTCTGAGAAGAAGAATGGTTGGTGGGGGGCGACCCCTT
>Ga0049105_1000793_pt1 | contig 12290 bp, 9 predicted proteins | sample WorMetvaBAHAMAS1_FD_61260 | JGI IMG/M metagenome (GOLD analysis project Ga0049105, IMG submission 61260) | Worm MetaG Olavius vacuus BAHAMAS.1 | ecosystem: Host-associated > Annelida > Digestive system > Unclassified | place: Germany: Marburg | collected 2013-04-09 | reverse complement strand
AATATTTCCAGAAACACGTGTTATGAGACATTACTCGTCAAAATCGGTCCAGCGGTTTGACCCCCAGCTGCGCTGATGAACAGACAAAAAAAAGCACAGACCATTAACATTTCACCCCTTTGTGGGGGTCACGCCCCTGAACCGATTGATATGCCATTTGGCGTACTGAGTGGCCTCCCCGACGTAATCACCCATGCCAAATTTTGTGTCAATCGGTTGAGGGGTTTCTCGGCGGCAGCACCCCGAAAAGTGCCATTTCCTATACTTTTTTGACCGACCCTTACAACAGTTCTGCACTACCGTGCAGACTGTGATGGCTGGGCTACATCGGTAAGCTTGTAGAAGTTGGAATTTTGTCTGTAGTTGGCATTGAACCCGAGATACACTTGGGGGTGATTTACTCCCCATCTTGAACTTTGGGATGAAGCAAGCATCAAAAAAGGTTGGCGTGGGGATCGTTGAAAAGTTTGCCCCCGAAAACATGGGTATATCCGTTGGAATTTTTGTCTCCACGTGGCACAGAACCCGAAATACACCTGGTAATTTACTCCCCCTCCCAATTGCAACGTACGCTATGTAAAAATACCACTGCAACATGAGGGTTAACATCTGTAACATGAGGGTTAACATCTGTAACGTGTACGTATTGTACGCAACACTTTTCAGTCATGTCATAGCACAGACCCGAGAGCGAGAGATTACGAGTGTGTGAGCTGAAAACGTTTCTAGGTCTCAAGACAAGTTCGGAAGAGCCACTGCAGGCACCTGGGCTTGCTTGCCTCTGTAGTTTAGCATATCGCCGCTATAGTGATTGATAATAATAATAGTCATAGACGTGGACTCGTAATTTTTTTGCGCGATTTTAGCTCACCGCATTACGGTTCGATATAGTCGTATCCAAAGCTTACTGTAGTGCCTACGGCTGCAAGGCCCGGTGATATAACTCGACGGCAATAGGCCCTACGTTGTGATTGACAACGCTGAACTTAATATAAGCTGAAGTTCATTGTATGTGCGTATATTCACCGGCTGTTATCATTCTGATAATTTTCATATTCACGTGTTTAAATGGCTAGTTTATAATTGCTGTACAGTATTGTATATGTGCCGTGGAAGTGTGGCCGATGTATTCACCGAGTGCAGACTGCAGAGTTGTCCACGGGTTGGGTTGGGCTGGTCGAGATTTTCCAGTTTTCAGTGAGTTTGGTCGACTGTGCAGAAACTACTTATTTATTGGATTCGTATTAGATAAAGTTCGACTTAATCGAACGTATTCGTTAGGACATGCGAACTGGCTTGCTGTGACGCTGCTTAGTGTAAAGTGTTTGGCGACAGCTCTGCTGTGCATCTAATCATCATCATTTATTTGCCAAGAACACATACAACACAACGTGCAAGAAGAACAAATAGTATATGGCAGGTGCGACAAGGCTGAAGTACAGCATTAACAATCGCCCAGGTTGGTATAGCGTAGCACCACGGTGCGGTAGAACGTCTGTCTTAGTCGTCGAACTTTCCCTGTCCTGCCCTCGACCTGCAGCTGACGGGTGACCACTTTTGGGTAAACCGTCGGCTGCAGGTCAGCCAACCAGGCCAACTCAGCCTTTCATCCTTTAGAAGTCGATAAATTGAGTAGTAAGCTGATATGGGATGTCTGCTCAGATGGCGCCATCTGGTGAATGCTTACGGGGTTATGGCCGGGTGCGGTTGAAACGATCGTTTAGCGCCGTTTGTTGGCAGCTTATACCCGTGCTAAACACAGTTGTTGTTGGTTGTACTTGGTCTACGTGCCAGTAGGCCTACTGGCAGTGTGAGAATTCTGAAAAAATAACTGGGTTGGCAAATATGGGGCGAGGCGCCGCAGGCGCCGAGCGGGTAGGGTTTGGGGAGGGTGTGCCCCCCTCCACAATAGGGGTGGGGACTGGGGCTTGAATAGCACGTTAACATTAAATATTACTAGTACCAACTAAGTGCCAAGTTGGCCCAAAACTACCCAGTAACAGCACTAGTGGATAGGCCTATCAGTGTGGAAGCTTTCATGCACGATCTGAAGCTGCTGTTTGTAAACAGTGAGTGAAAGTGAACTGAAGTATATAAAGTACACTATCCCATACATTTATTTACATTTGTCATTGTCATTTGCCATTGTTGGGGGGGGGGGGTTGCCGTCGGGCAACCCCCTGGGGTCACGACCCCTGGGGTTCAACCCCTCAATCCCCCCCGACAATTCTCACCCAGCCTACTGGTTTATCTAGGGCTGTCCTGTGTGTCAGCTGTTGTGATGCCTATCGTAGCAGTTTGTCTACACATGAATAAAGTGTATTATTATTTAGCCTGTTGGTTTTGTTCTTAGGCATGTTTGGGTCGATTATTTTGATTTTCATTGTGCGACAAGTGCAGTCGATTGTCCGGGAAAAAAACAATGACAGTTCTTACTAGCAGGCTTCATTTTAGATCATGAGCTCAGTTGTTTGTTAAACTGGGTTGGGCTGGATCCAAATTTTTCAGTTTGCAATCGACTGTGTTGGGTTGGGTCATGGAAAATGGACAACTCTGCTCAGTTTGCACAAACTGTGAAAAGCTAAGCAATGGATAACTGTTTACAAAAGAACTCGGCTGTGATGTGATGCGACTCTATGCCAAGTGGGGAACGGTTGCTCCGTTGACTTTTAAAAGACAAGGCTTTTATTATTCCTTTGTAGATTACTTATTCATAGCCAAATAATATTGCAAATGCAGCCGTGTTAGTGCTAACCTTATGTAGTTTATGAACATTATTACAAATCATCAGTATTAATCTGTACATGTACCGGTAGGTCTACTGTGCTTAACAATTTCTAACGAATAAACAGCTTGTATGGTGCATTGTAACTTTTTTTGTTTTTTTTTGCAATGTTTGAGACTAGCAGTTGTTTCGTATACACAGATTTAATTTCTTTGATCCTACCAGTATTAAATGCATAGAAGGCTCAGCAATTTACAAGAATACAACTCATCCTTACCTCAGAAGGAAAATACATATTCTACATCGAAATGATTGCACAAAGTTTATCATTTATTCTTATGAAGATTGGCTTTGCTTTTTTTTCTACAGCTTGATTTTTATACCGTCTTGCTGGTATCAAGCTTTATTTCCATCAGTGTAAGAGAATGGCAGGAACAGTGCTAGTATAAGACGGAAATGTGCATGTTTTTACACTAGTTTCTCCTAAAACTGCCATACTGTAGCAGAGAAAAATACAAGAAATGCGTATTTGCATAGTATAATTAGACATAATATCAGCTACACAACGTTATAATTATGAACCACGGTTAGCATGAGCGGCCTGATTGCAATGCTCAACCCAGCACAAAGTTTTAACATGATAATCGGAAGGAAGCAGGTTCATGTTGACACATATACTCCATCAGACTGCAGAGATTATATCGTAGAATTTAACCAGAGAATTTCCTCAAGGCAGTTATAGGCTCCGTAGTCTAGAAGTTAACATAAATTAAGTTAAAACTCTACGAATAGATAACGAATACAACATCTACCACTAAAACATCGACACATAATTAACTGCACACTTAATTTAACCAGAGCAAATAAAGTACACTACACATGTATAACATTATTAAGCCTGCAGCAATACACAGCGGGCTTTAAAAAGGTGGCAGCCCATATTTTGCCAAAACTGCCAAATCGTAACCAATTTTTATAATTTTTTCTGTCTTCTTAATCATGAATAAATGTCACATGCATTCACTGAAAAATACCCACATTATCTCAAAACTACTGGACAAAAATTTTATAACAAAACACTCTGACAGTTACAAACGTCATAATAAAAATAATGCTTCGATGAAGTCATTAGCAACTTACTTTCCACAATGATTTCCGGTTATAGCAGTGCAAAAATTAAATGAATTCGGTCAAGAAAAGTAAAGTGAATGTCGATTTGTAGAGAGCGATTACGTAGCATCTGTAATACGCTATCGTGTCAAATGTCCGGCAAACAGATACGTCTTCCAAGTCCCGCCTAAATCGTTCGGAGCCAACAGCTGGATCACGCAAATGATCAGGCAGTGAATTCCAGACTGTTGGTCCGGAGACAGAAAATGCACGGGTCACAAAGATATGACCGAGCTACAGGCTAATACAGACTGCCACATTTTTTTCGGGCCCGAAGCATAGCATTCGTTATCTTGCACGATACGGGATCTGAGGAAACATGATTGACAATATGAGCATGAACAACCGTCTTTAGTGCTCTGACAGTGTTGGATGGGCAACAGGAACAGCATCACGAGCACTTTAGAGACCGGGCACAATAAAGCGCTATATAAATTCACCTTCTTCACTATTTCACTTCACTTTATGCTCCAGCCATCTCCAAACGTTATCTCGTAGACCTTTGGCCACCACCAGCTACTCGTGTTAATCTGGAAAATGGCCATATTAGTGTCTGCAAGCAAAGAGGTAGCCATAGTATGGATAAATGCATGCGTGAAATATCACATAACTTTACGTTATTTTGTGAAAATACACAGAAAAAACACTGTGTAAGTGTTCATCTTTGTTTTCACTTGGCCATCCACTCAACCCACATTATTAGTGGACCTCTCCACTCTATCAATACGGGCAGTGCTCTTTGGTTCAGGTGGTATGGCGGTGCGAGAAATGAACCACGGTATGTCTGTGACACTTTGACTGTCACCAGTGATGACGATATCTGGCTACAAGTGCAAGATTTACCTCACTATATGCCATACCGACAAGCGGATTCAACAAAATTGAAGACTGCAGAAACAGGAAACAAGACTGGGAAAGAAATATCGTATAATGTGTCATAGCAATCACAGCCTATAAAGATAAATGAGACAGCCAAGCCAAAGAGCAGCATTTTGTCGACCGTATACATGCTGCAAAGCTGTACACTACATCCAACACTATACAAGACCATACTCGTTCTCACAACGAAACAACGACCGCGGCAATTTTCTATCTATGCTGTACTATCACCGACAAATTTACGCCACGCAAATATAACGGACTATAACAGACGACAAATGTTTACATATCACGACTTGACGACTAGGACATCGAGCTATGCATGTGAGACTTGTAAACGCGAGCTACGGCATCTAGTGAATGAATCGCAAACTGCAGAAGAGCAAAAAGCGCAGCGGGTCTCGAAGGCGGTCCCGAGTGTAGATCGCCAACGAATAAGATCAGATGCGGCTCTGAAAAGAAAGAAAATCAACTGCAGACTCAACATCACTTCCAACAGCTACACCACACACTAAAAGTAGAGTTAAATCGCGGCCGATTTCCACACAATCTCAATTGCTGTAGCTCTGTGTGGCGAACCATGCACCGATGTCGCTATTCTGGTATTCGTTTAGGTTTAGCCGTCGTCCGGCGCACCTTACGTCGCTTTCGCGTTGTCTTCACCGGCACAGGGTAGGGTGTGTTCGCTGGTGGCGGTGACTGCTCAGCTACTGAACCAGGTGCTGCGGCCGGTGGAGGAGCCCCGCCTCCAACCCTGTAACAACATACAACTTTACCAATGCAGTGACCAAGCAGTGCTGTCAGCACATTGTGTTTATCGGCTGTTAGTTAGTTAGTAAGGTTTAACGTAACACTCAACACATAACAGGACATTTCGAAGACGAATCTTCGCAGGCAATCAATTGCACTAGTACTGATAATTGAAAGGTAATGAACTAAGCAAAACGTACCCAGAAACCAAAAAAAAACACAAAAACGTGCCATATCTAACACTGACAGCAAATCTAAAGCCACAACTCAGCCTTGGTTTAGTCGCCTTCTGTGACAACACACAGGAAATGGAGTGGTTCTATTCTGGCACACACACACATTTACTTGCTTACTTACTTGCTCCGGACCCACATGGGGCTGTTTTACTGTTGATTTCTGTGCATCGCTAAACAGATCCCTAGGCAATAAGCATGGTATGTCTTCATACGCACATCGAACTGTCGACAAGCCTTGTGTATTGTGTGCTCAACAATTCTATTATCTCAAGACAAGTCCAAAATAATTAAAAATGAAACATGAAATGGAAACGAAAAACTTAAGATGTATCATAAAGGCACCTTAACACAATAATACTGCTGAATTTTGTTAGAAATCATAAAAATGTCCTCAAAAAATTACAACCGAGAGCTGAGAGCGAAACTATTAAGAGTGCAACATTTTTCAGAGAACAGTACAAAAATAAAGTTACTGTACAAGTCTGCATTTTCACAAAGAACTACAATTAAGGCCCACAGGAAATGGTACTAAACATATCGTACGATTAACAGCATGTAGACGGCTTGCTAGCTGTTAACAAATTCAGTATTCATTCTTACTGGTATGCTTGCAAATTAAATTCTAGCCAGGAGGGTTAGTACGAACACCAACGTAAGAAAATCAGTCCACAAATTATACTCACTTGCCATAGATCCACGCTGCATTACACACAACACAAAAACAGATATATAATAATGTGACAGAAAATAGTTTTCAGTTTAGCGACTCGAAGCACTCTGTGATAATGATGTTCTATTATTAATCACTATTTTCAGTAAGCGAGAAGACTCGTAATGACCTGTGAACACAGCTACACCAAGTTAAATATGACAAAATATACAGAGACGCAGTAGCATACAACATCAATGACAAAAGTAGTGAAAGCAAAAATATAAAAATAAATAAACTTACACATGGCAACTTCCACAATATACAGTGTGAGTCAAAAAAGTAGCCTCCCCAACTTTTTGCGATATTTTCACTTCTGGTGAACCTGCATAACTGAAAATTACCTTGGTTACTGCCCAAACATATTCCTACATTCACGCCAATTTTGGTCCATTTATCTGAATATTTGTATAAACTGTATCACTTTTACTAGTAAGACCCCTCAAATTTTAACAATTTAATTTAGTTTATTACGAAATTCACGAATTTTTCTTCAAAAAACAAGTCACAGGAAATCATATTTAACTAAACATAACAGTCAGTATCTGTTAAATAAATTATCACATTAAATGTTCAAAATGTTCTCGACTGGCTGACACATATGCCTGTAGTTGCTTGCGATAGTCTTTCATAGCGTTGTCAATGGCTTTCTCTGTTAAGGCAGAACAAATTAATTAAAGTGCATTTTTAAACTCGGCAATTGTTTCTGGCTTCGGTTGCAGCTTGCAATAAGGCTCCAGCACTGCCCCCAAACCTGATAATCTAGTGGATTGAGGTTGGGTGAATTGGGGCTATTCATCATTAGCGACGAAGTAAAGGGAATGTGACTTGCTGAAACTGGAAACTTCAAACAGTAAAAACGATAAGTACTCCTAGAAAAATTAACATCATCTTGTTAAATATTAAGATAAGTTGATTAAACTGGGAAGTACGTGTGGATATAAACTGGCAACAAATTGGCAAAATTTCACGAAAATATACTTAACCTGAGTGAAAATATTGCAAAAGGTTTTAGGGGGTGGGGGTGAGCTACTTTTTTTGACTCTCGCTGTACATGCTACTGACAGTGAATAGCATAATGCGAGACAAATCACTGGTACATATCAGACTAGACAACAAAACACATGAATTGTTAATTAAAATATAAAAAAATAAACATAAACGTACACGAAAATAAAAAATAATCAGTCAAAATGTGAACACGGCTATGCTTACTGCAGTATGAGACTCGATTCTCGAAATTGGCGCGATATAAATCATGTAATAAATAAATAAATAAAATAAAAGGATTATTTCATCAAAATCAGTTGCAACGTAGAGAAAGCAAGAACAGCGAAAATATATTTTTAAAAACATATAAACCAACTTACACATGACCTCTTCCACAATTCGCATGTTACCGAGAATGAATAGTGTAACACGAGACAAGACACCAGTGGGTGTCAGACTAGAAAATACACAACCAAACACATCAATAAATTGATTCTTAAAAGATCAAAATTAACAAAATGAACATAAATACACATAAAATGAAAAATAATCAGCTGCACACGTACAATCGAATAAAAAATTAATACAAAAATAAAACAAGGACTGGAAACTACAACATTTTCAAAACAGTTTTGTGCAACAGCATAATTCTGCTTAGCAGCATTCAGCAATAACATGCTGCAGCTGCTATGTATGTGACACATAAACTGCCAACACAATTTTTTCCAGCGTGATAAATACAAAAGGGATGACTGAGAGAGCAGAGTTTAACGTTTCCCTCGACACATAACATAACGGGTCATTTTGGAGATGTCTTGCTAGTCAATCAACTGCACTGGTACTGTGGAAAAAATGACCAACGTTCATATAAATTTTACCAGAGACGACGTAACTTTTATAAGAGAAAGTCTCTACTAAATTCTGATAATCATCCAGAGCTCGGGGATCTGGACTCTAAAGAATCTTCATTCTCCAAGTGCTCCTGTTCACAGGTGTGATGCTCGGCATAATGCCGAGTGCACAGTGACACCAGGCTGAAGCTACAGTTTATACACAAGTCAGCATTTGCATATATCGCATCCATAAAAACAGAGCATGTGAATGGTGATGTGATAACACTGAAACAATACCTCCAAGAATGATAATAACAATCGCGCCCAGTCCTCCCATTATCAGCATCATCTGCAACCACAGCAACTCTCTGTCTTACCACAGTTTCAGCACAAACCGACATCACTGCTACTAACTAACTCACATCACCCGACAACACATACATCACAGATAAATAAATAAATAAACACCAGTTTTAAAAACTTCTCACGACAGCCATTGAGGGTGCCTACATAATACATATCCTATAAATTTGATGTCGATATACCCAAGGGTTGCAGGGACATCGCCTCTCGAATTTTAGCAGAAAAACGAAAGTGAAACCGGTTGTGGGAAATCCCCAATATTATATGTCGGATAAATTACGTACGGGGCCACCCTCCACCAGGTATATGAATTTGAGCCCGGTCAGTTGATATCTGACCCCTCTAGGGCCATTTGAAAATTCTAAAATTTACTCCATTTTTGGAACTGCCCCTTGGCCTCTATGAGAGCCAGCCATTTGTGGCTCAAAACTTAATTAGCCCCAACATCTGTACATGGTGTGTGAAAATTTGATCACGCTAGCGTCAAGGGTTCCAGATATATTTAAGGGGGCATAAAACATACAAAAATGGACAAAAATTGAATTAAAAAGATTTTCCATTCACAAAAAAGTTAAAAGCTTTCACCCCTCCAGGCTAGTATGTGTGAAAATATTAGCCCAAAATAACTTTGGAAACTCGAGTAAAGTCGATTTGAAATTTTTCATCGCACTGGCCATACAATGCGAATGCATAATTCAATGGGGTGCGAAATTTTTTAGGGGACGAATTTCCAAAATTCCTATTGTCAGTTTTTGCGCAATGTCACCATCATGAATGTGCAAAATTTCAGACCGACGGGTGAAGAAATGGCAACGTGGATCTCATTTTTCGAAATTGCCATTGCCCCATACCCTCTCCCCCCCCCCGTAGAAGCGCTATAAAAGTCCATAAACAGAGTCGGTACAGTAACTCCTCTACAAAACATGTCAAACTTCATCAAAGTTTAATGTACTCTGACGTGCCCTGCAGCCATTAGAACTGTTTGGTGGTTGGGGCTTTAATTAGGGGCTAATATTGCCAGTTTTACGGGGATACCATTTCAAGGCATGTGACACTACTTTATGGTCAGCAGAAAAATGGGTAAGACTGCGAAAGATGTGAGCCCATTTTCAAACACCTTCCACGGTCTCTGCTAGGTAATCAGTTGCACAGCTTTTTCCTAATTACTAATATATAATTAGAATTTGCAGGATTTCTGATTAATTAGTTAACTAAATGCTATTTAGTTAGTCAGTTATGCCTACCCGATCCGTGCATTGTATTTATAATATTTAGATAGCGAGATAGTGCTGACTGGTCCAAATTTATACCCCCTCAAAACAAATTCCTTGCTACTCCCCTGACAGCTACCACTCACAATAACCAACAGAGAAAAACAGGATAGTCTTCCAACATCACTCTGCGAACAGTATGCCCCTGCCAGAGAAGTGCTTTTGGAAAATGTTGCCAGTAACCTAGATCCTTGCAACTATGACCTTGAAAATGCCATCAGTGTTATATGTACCTGGTGATGTTTCATTACACTGCATCCATGCACGGCGGAAACATGTGAAAAAATGCTTCCGAAGGGCTAATTTGAATATATATGGTTTTACCGTGGTATTGACCTTTTGACCTCAAAATCTAACCAGTTCATCTTTCGCCCCAACTGCACCAAGGTAGCAAATTTGGTGAAATTCCTGCAAGTAGTTTATATTCAGATGTGTTAACAAACCTTTATTGTAAATAATCACACAAACACATGTATTGCCTAAAAACGCCTCTGGCACCATTCTAACAATGAAGTAGGCAAAAAACACTGCAATATAAAAATATCAACATGAACTACAAAGAGAAATATTCACCTTCATGTTTTTCCACCAAAACTTTCTCTTTAGTTTCCCAGCACTCGCCTCAAACTGCGATGCTCCAGCTTGCAAAGCATCTGCAGTGCAGTGTGCAGTCACATTCAATATTCACTCAACAGTGCAATTCTATATACATATCACAGCATTCAGACTCATTCGCATGCATAATGACATTCACTCTCTGCTGCAACTGGTCCAAGGCTTGCCTCGATCACTTAACAAAGTGATCGACGATCGTGATGTCATTAACAGCTGATAACGATCAGTGATCGCAATCAAATGTACCACCTAGTGTAACACAGTAGGCCAAGCAGCAGCACCCTGAGCAGGCCACTGTGCTGGCAATATGACACCAGTGGATGGACAGTCGCCATCGGTCATTTGCCTGGTGTGGGGAGCTGGTTCTGCTTGAGTCGCCTGTCTGGCGGGAATTTGTAGGACAGTGTACAGCAGCAAATGCAACTCTGTCTAGCAGGGGACGACAAAAGGGCGGCAAATGTTTCTGCTAGCAATTCGTCATCGTCGTCATTGCGAAGCCAGCGAGGGCTGTAGCGTCGCTCCACGACCACGTCGGACGGCAATTCTCCAGAGGTCTGCAGGAGGGGTGTTATCGTTGTCCCTGTGGATCTGGTCAATCCACTTGCAGCGGGGCCAGCCGGGAGGACGTTTCCACTTGCGGCTGGGGAGTCGGCCGAGCATCAGATCGATGTGATGTCGCAGTGCCTTGTGTGCTGGGACCTCTTCGTCAAGTCTGGCGATATGGCCGAAGAGATGGCGTTGCGGCGACGAGATATGGTGCTTGAGATTGACAGAATGTTGGTGACTGCGGAGATCTGGTCGTTCTGAACAAAGTGGTGCCATTTGACCCGAAGAAGTTGACTCTGGCACTTCATGTGGAATGCCTCCAGGGTTCGTAGGTCAGAGGCAAGCATGGTCCATGTTTCGGTGGGATATAGTAGAACGGAGGTGACTAGTGGCGGCCAACATACACTACATAGGCCCATAGTGAGCTGCTGCTGCAATTGACTCATTATTCCCCACGTCCCCCATTCCCACACCGTGTTTGTATATAGCGGTAAGCACTGTTCAGCGGTAGTGACAAATGATACTCAAATAATCAATTAAGGTTGTGCAGAGTGGCATAAATTATCCGTAGTTGAACTATTAGATTCATGATAGCAATTAGTCTTGTTTCTGATAGACTGTGATTGCAGCGTATAATCAACGATCTGATCGAAGCAAGCCCTAAACTGGTCACGACCACTCAGCAGAGATTAGTACACTCCGACGAACGCTTTTAGTTTTTGTACTCTATTCGACTAAAATCATCTCTAAATATTAGTATCACAAGTGGCAATTTTATTCAGAGCTTCAGTCTAGCTGACTCTGCCAATTTCTGTTAGTTTTTGTCACATATGAATATTTTAATTGGTAACGTTAATGACCGTAGTTTCAATATAAATAAACAGCATGTCAGCTGCAATTCACAGTAAGTGTTAACCATAGTAGCATGAAGCTTGGCCAGTATCCAGGCTTCCCATTCTCCACCTTCTCAAATCAAACTAAACTGTCCAGCCCGGATCAGAATGACCCACATAAGGTCCCAAATCACACAATGTCAATCAATCAATCAATCAATCAATCGTGGGTTTATATAGCACATAAACACAAAGCCTCTAATGCGCTGGTACGCTAGTAAAAGGAGAAAAAAAAGAGTCTTCAGATAACGTCTGAAAGAGCAGGTTGACAGAGCCGTATCTCTGATGCTGTCAGGCAGTGCGTTCCAGG
>Ga0049105_1000792_pt1 | contig 12296 bp, 6 predicted proteins | sample WorMetvaBAHAMAS1_FD_61260 | JGI IMG/M metagenome (GOLD analysis project Ga0049105, IMG submission 61260) | Worm MetaG Olavius vacuus BAHAMAS.1 | ecosystem: Host-associated > Annelida > Digestive system > Unclassified | place: Germany: Marburg | collected 2013-04-09 | reverse complement strand
CCACTACAGTGAATTTGTTGGGAACCCCCGGTCAGCGATGGGGCTCAGAACTGCCATCGCGGGTACATTACGTAGTCCAATGCACACTATCTCGAAAAAGCTCGCTAAGCGAGCGAGATTTCCCCACGAGCGAGCGAGAAAAATATTTTGGAGTCGCTTCGGGGTCTAGGTAGACGGTTTCGACGGCGAAGGCAACCACACTGATGAAATGGGGTGTCGCACCCCTTGACGCCTTTGGCGTTTTGATTTCCTTGCCTAAAACGAACCCCCCTTAGCACAATCCTACATCCGCCACTGAAATACACCAAAATTATATGCTTTTGTGGCCGGAACTCCGCTTGAGAGACAAAAGGGAAGGAACGGGCACGAAAAGGAGGCGGAGCTTAAAGAAAGAACAGAAAGAACAGGAGTCGAGAAGCGGCGTCGAGGACCAGCTGCAGCCTGTGCATCACACACATTAATATTCATGATGTCTATGATCACACAGAAGTTGAGTAGTTGACACGCAACGAGCAACAGTCGACGATAGGCCGGACACTAGAGGTGACAGTGTCGTTGTTGCAAAACACCTCAGCTGGGCTTATACACTTGAGACGCTTACGTGTTAAAGCTGGCTATATGATAATTTTTTCAGCACACGTCAAGTGTGGAAATATAATCACTAATTACATAGGCCTAACACCAGCCAGCTTTAACACTAAGAAGAAACAGCCCAATCCCATGTGTTTACAAAGAAGGCCTAACATCTCAACTGCAACACTTTTCGCTGATCAGTGACATAACTGACAGTAACACACTTAAGGTGCTTAAAACCGGGCATTAAAAAGATCGAGTTTTCTCTCCACCTGCTGACAACGGGTGCTGCCACCTTGCGAGTGACTGAGCACCTTAATAGAAACAGCGTGAATGTTGAATGATCACAACAGCCTAGCCTACCGGTATGTTATAAGTAATTAAGTAAGCGCAGCAATCCTTACAGCTTAAACTGTCATGAAGTGCTATTGCTATGGAAGTGTTTCATAAGCTCTGCAGAACGGCACAGTGCACATGTCACTGAGTCAGACTGTGTCAGTGATAGCCTACTGATAGACCACGCGGCACGCGCCAGTGAGTTTCACTGACATGGTCCGACCAGAGACAGCGAAGTTTCTTTGTCATTATCTCGTCGTTCTGGAGCACGGCGCCTGTCAGATCGCCATGTATTGGAGATGTCTCCAACTCACAGATTCTGAAGCAGATAGGCGGTATATAGGCCTACCGGTGTGGCCATCATGGCGAGGTAGGTTCTTGTATAAAATGCTGCCTCATGTAGACACTTGTAGACCAGCTCACGCACTTTGTACTCATTTCGCTGCTGAACGGGCAGTGGCCAATGCAGTTGATCCCGCAGGTCAGCGGTGATGCGGTACAGTGGCGGCGCCAGAGCAGTAAAGGAGCCGGGTCATTTCGAGGTCAGAAAATCCTCCAGCCAGGTCACCCGGATGCACTTTTTCAAAAAAAAGTTGACGACCTTTTTTCTAGTTGTTGCCCTCAGAACACCGACTGCATGGGGCGGTCGAACTTGCCGCGACGTTGAGCTTACATTCTATAGAGGCTGGACATGCACCGCACTCACAAGGTGGAGGTTACTGTTACAGTAGTCTACGCGAGTAACAAACACATACCACGGTCTTGGCCGCATCTTCTGTAAGTTCTTCGCGGACAGTCTTCATCTGTCGCAAGTGATGAAACACTTGCTGGACACTGGACAGGCGTCGAACATGAGGTGCAAAGGTCAACGCACTATCGAGCAACACTCCAAGAAACCTTGCTTCGGTGTATATCATTCTGCTATCTGGATGCGGACACCTCCGAGCGTGACAGAGTTTCAGCGAAGCTTGGACAATAACTGAGTTTTGTCTTTGTTTAATTTCACGCGGTTAGCACACATCTGACCGCCCAGCAATGTTCGTATTTTATGCCAGCGTTCAATGATCTCGTATAAACAGCCTCTCAGACCATCTAAAGATTTTACTCTGCTCAACGGCTGGATTGGTCAGTGTTTAGACTAAGCCGGCTCCTAGTCGGTTTTCGAACGCACTTTAAATCATTGCACTTTCATTCATTTCATTTCATGTGATGAGTCTAGGCCTATAGCAGCATGTTCTGTTCGCTAATTAGACGTAGCATTTTAGTACAGCTTTTCTACTGATTCATCGTTCATTCACTAGACGTCACTTCACTGAGAATCTCTGCTACTCTTCTCGACGCTGTTCTATGCCTTCCGGGCCCACAGGCCTACTGACATTAAAATGGCCACGCTTGGCCATTGATCGATCTGAAAGGGCGTCACAAATTTAAACTGTTTTCTGTTGTTAAACCTTATTTTGTGACCTGCACACGACCACACTTTTGTGATATCATTTTACAATTTTCTGAATATCAGACGCTGAAGGCTTAAGTCATCCGTCTGTGTGCTGTAGCCGGATATCACCGTGTTTATATGTCTGTGAGTAGGTCTATTACCGTTACGTACCTGTAGATACTGTATTAAGTTTAATGATACCGTGAAGGCTGCGTGCGGAGAAACAAACACGACAAAATGGACTTATTTCATCTTCTTCATGTATACTCTCGATAAACCACCAAACCAACTGCTGCAGGATATTATGTATGATAAATTCATTCATTCATTCATTCATTCATTCACTCATTCATTCATTCATTCGTTAAACTTAATTATATAACAAAACAAAACTTTTCATATACAAACTATACAGCAGATATGCGATATGCGGCGGTGTATTAACGAACACCATTACTAAGATATGGGGGAGGGCCGGGGGCAATCGGCAAAGTAACGGAGGCTCAGGTCACCAAATGGTCTTAGCCAGGGGAGGGTTTAAGGACCACCCAATCACAGAACAATTATTTAAACGATTACATGGACATATATCACGCTGGAGCGCCTACAGAATGTTCACTCAACAAAGCTAAACACATTCGCCGTCTTTCGAAACTTACCATGAATGTGAAACTTCCGGCATCGCCTTCTTTTCTCTCCTTTTTTCCTCCTTGTCTTTTATCTTTCTCCCGTGCCTTCCCCACCCTTCTCTGCTCGCGGTCCTACTATGAGTTTGGGAGGAGCGCCGTAATGTCTCCCAGAGGATCAGCCAAGTAGTTTCTGGTGCATTTTGACCTAAAAATCGTAACTATAGTAACATTTGCGTTTAAAGGATTTTTTTTGTAATTATGCGTCCTAACGTTCTGAATTCTGTTTTGGCAATTGCGACGCAGCGTTAGTCACAATATTGGTTCTTATATCAACCTTATATGTGGGGGCAAACAATTTGTGGGGGCGCCACCCTGCGGATTTCTGACTGTGGGATTATTCGCCTCTATTCCCCTAACGAAGTCGGAGCGCCTATGAAACTCTAAGCTGGTCTGAAGCTGTTTGGAATAAAGTCGTTGGTGATGACGTAAGGCGTGAAGCGACGACTGTTACGATGATGCGGATGATGATATTGTTGATAATTACGATGATCGTAATGACTCAGTGACGTCATCATTTGTTGCCGAGCCAACGCGGCTCCTACTAGCATCGACCGGTAGTCGAGCGCTTCCGGCACTGTGCCATCAGTCAAAAGTATCGTCGGCGGCACCGTGCTGGGACAAAGTGTCGGCACGGTGTTAGCGCATGACGTCGCGGTGACGTCGTCGGTCCGGGAGTTGTGTACGACGTCACTGGTCGCTGCGGAGCACCTGCTGATGACGTCATCGGGAGAATCACGTGACGACGTCGATGAGACCGAATCGCTGAGCAGACGACTCGATGAGTCTTTCGACTGTTGACGTCTACATTCGCACACAGACCACCATCATCATCACCATCATCATTCTTCACCGCCCACAGCAGCAGCTGCAGCAGCAGAAATAATGTACAAACCAAGTTTACTGTCATCATCTTCACTATCACCACCACTATCATCTTCACTCACTCCTTCAATCTTTCATTCCGGTCTTAAGGCTAAGGCTTCCCACTATAGACCTTTTCCTCACGTACGGGACTGAGTGATTCTACCGACTATCTGACCATTAACGTTTACGGTTGAATTCGTGTGCATGGTGAGTTGGACTATAAGCCGACTGTACAATTTCAATGCTCAACTGCATGCTATCTGTTTCTTCCTATATACTTGTTCCTTTTGCTGAACTCATTTAAGTTAAAATCTCCGCATATTGTATTATATCGTATCGTATCATATACTGATAGCTAACACGTGTGGATACACAGGAACCAACATAACATGAAGTCTAACACCATAAAACACTTAACGTGTAAAACGTGTCCGTCTGTTTCTTATTACTGTCCTTGTGACGAATAAACGTATGTATGTATAATTTGAAATTGAACGGAAATCTTTGAATTTTGTAAACTGTAGCGGTTGTCATAATTTTGAATGTTGCCATAGACAGGCCTAGTATGTTACGTTAATAGCCTATATTGCATATTGTTTTTTTCTGCTATCGCTTTTGTTTGTTGTATATTTTTTGTATTGATGTATTTCTTTTTTCGATGCTACCTTTATTTGGTGAATAAAGATGTATATATAGCGCTGTTATTCACAGACTTTCAGTAACCGATGCATATAAAATTAAACATTAGAAACTATTTATAGTGGCCTGAGTAAAAATAACTTCAAGGACCACTATGGCGGCTACAGAACAATGTCTGGGTATGATTGCCGAAATAAATGCGTTTTCAGTTTCTGACGAAATACTGCGAGTGATCAGGCAGATTGGACGTCGGAAAGACTTTAGACTGTTCCAGAGTCGTGGGCCAGCAGCAGCAATAGAGCGATCGCCGACAGTGACACGCCGTGACGGGCGGACGTCGAGAAGACTGGAGGTCGACGAGCGCAGCCGGCCTCGACGTCTCGTCGGCAGATCAGACGACGGAACAGATCGACGAATGCTGCGCAGCTGACGCAGGACTGCAAAGCAACCTGCGACAGACCGCTGGACATGCTGAGATCGGAGTCAGTATAAATACCAAGATCTCGCACAGCCGTTGACGGAATGATGGTATCAGGCCCGATCCTGGATGGACATCTTGGCAGTCGATGCGGCCGGCGAGCAGTGGCACACCAGAGCAGCTCCGACTTGTTGGTATTCAGCTGAAGTCGGTTGGACTGCATCCAGCTGTGCACCTCATCAATGCATGCCGACAGACGCTGGAGCAGTGACCTATAAGCACTGCCATCAGTTTTTGTCGTCAAGGCGTTTGCTGTGTGCATCGAAGATTGACCCGACACCCCCTGTCTGAGAGATGTGGACTCGCCCACGCGGCGTTTGCTGCGCGACGAGTCGTTATTTCTCACTCAGCGATCGAAATACATCCGTCTAAAATACTCTAATAGCCGCCAAGGTGAAATGTCACCAAAATTTAATCACTTTAGAGCTCGATCATCGTGATTAATATTATTTTCTACTATAAAATATATTTCAGTGACACTGTCACAACAGTTGCGAGACTCTTTGCAATTCTTACATTTAAAATGTTGCACAGCTCGCGCTGACAATGTCGGCGTCGTTGTGACGTCTGTGCAATCTGAAGCTAGACGTCTACAAACGTCTTCCACTTACCTTTCTTTCTTACTAACTTACCGACTCGAAACTTGATCCGTTCACTGGCGTCACAGTCTGGAACATTTGGACAACACAAATGTGACTAACGGCAGCTCTTCGACGTATAACGCAGTTTGTTTTTATTTGTCCGTCCAGCGGGTGAGGGTGACTCTTCGACGTATTGTCCGTCCAGAAGCTGAGGGTGACTGATAGTTACGACGTGAAAAAGCACAGAGTCTAATGTTATTTACACGTATACGTACTTCTTGTCACACTTGCCGGCGCCGGTGTCACGAAACCCTTTAGCGAACGGGTTATTGTCAATCTTGAGCTGTGTTATCTACACAAGTACATGTACACCAGTATGAGAACAGTGACGTTTTTGGACTTTTTGTGATATCTGAGCTCTGACAGTCAACGAAACGACAGTCGGCGAGAAGTGTTTCTTTCAGTGGAACGAATCTTTCAGTCCGAGTCACAAAATACCCCGTCAGCTAGATACGATCTTGAGTGACATGCACGCATAGAAAGGGGCATCAGAATTTTTGCAGGAGAGTGCTTCAAGACTGGCGCGGCGCTTATAAGTGTTTAGCGATGACATGACGAATGGTGGGTGCTCTGGCCACCCAAGTCGTTCTTATAGGCAGGCGCACTGCTACAGCAATACAGAAGTTCACTCGTTACAAAATATCAAACACTACAACTGTGACACGAAAGCATAATTTTGTATGCAAGAGACGCCGACAAATCGGCTTTAAAACTGAAATTTGAAAAGCAATAAAACAAAAGAAGATATATTTTAGCAGTGCGTGCTTCGCATTTCACACACGTGTTGGACCCAATAGACTCCGCTTGGACCTCTATTAGCCAATGGCCTAATCTATTCACAGGCACTCCTAGAATATGTAATTTTATTTTGTTGTTGATCGTTTGGGTGCGTTCTTTTAGCAAGATGTTATCTTCCGTTAAATTCGCGGAAGATAAGGTGCTCCTTTTCGTTATTCTCCGTGAAAAATGCTAAAATAGTGCAACTCCAAGTCTAACCCTAATCCTAACATCCAGAGCAGATTGATCAGATAAATCTGAGTGGTATTGTCGAACGGTACATTGTTGTCAAATAAATCTGGTTCAATAAAGAACGCATCCAAACGATCGAAAATTGGATATTGTAGGGGTGTGCCGAAAGTGCGCGTGCATAAATTAGGCAACTGGCTAATTTTTCAGTACAATTAGTGCTGGGCCTCTTTAAATATTCATGCCGTTGTTGTTGACCGCTCGGCGGCACTACGCAGTACTTGTAGAGGACAGAGCGTGCGCACCTTGTCGTTCTGATAGGCCGTGACGGCGATGAACTGGGTCTCGGCGAACACGAACGTACTCAAACCGTCGAATGACGTCGTCGATGACGTACTGTTGACATCACGTGACTCGACGATGTAGATTCGAGGCTGATAGCGATGCATCGAGTTCAAAATGATCTACACAGTAACCACGTTGAAACAGCGTGATCGTTTAGGCTATTACTTTGCAACAGCGCAGCGTAACATGCTGAGTATAGGATCGATAAATGCACAATTGTGTATATTTTGTTTCCGCAGTACACTGACGAGAGAACGCCTAATTGAGTAACACATATCCCGCGTATGTAAAACGGCCGGCGAAATGACTTTATTGTTTTTACGAAAGTAATATTTTAAATTTGAAAGTCTACAATACAATACAATACAATACATGGTTAGTTTAGTGCCCAGCTTACAACGAAAACGGAACGGCTGGGCATTACAATGTTAATAAATGATAAAAGCCAGTTAAAACGAAATGTTGAAAGGATAGGTTTTCAAATCTACATGTGCAAACAGTCGCTTATTGCCGAAAAAGGTTGTTATTTCAAGGATAAAGATGGACGATTTAAAAGACGGTGCTGCAGCATACTAACGTGTCCTTGTTTGTCGACGACGTTGTTGGTGAGTTTGAGCTTGTGAAAAGATAGCGTTCGACTCATCCAGTGCTGTCCGGTCGCTGGAGAGTCCGGGTGGACGTGGATCTGTCTGCCAATCACTGGTCGATCAGCCTTGCCCGCCACCACCCATCTGCTGTCCTGGTATTTGTACCTACAGCAGTCGACCGGAACGATGTCTACCATGACGACGTAGTTGACGTCAGGGTTGAGGCCGGTCACTTTCAGCTTCAGCGCCGGGAACATCCGCCTGCACGACAGCATCACATTTGTTGTTGGCCTATCCGCGGTATATTTTCATTGCGTAATCCGCACAGTATGTAATCCGCTTTGAAAAATGTGTAATCATGTAACCAAGAAGCTCGTCTATACCGCAGAAATAGCGCTCGTCGGCGGTCTTAACGCCGTTTAAAATAATTCAAAGTCATCCTATCTTCCATCGTTTCTAAGTTATTGCGGATTATTGGTCAAATGTTCGCTTTCAACAGAATATAGGGCACCTCGCTTGAACTACTTGTTCGCGGTGAAGCCCTTAACTCGAGAACATGAAATTTGGCGTCAAGAAACTAGAAGCATCACTCTATCGTACGATGCGAAATTTCTTTCGATATCTTGAACCGCGTGGGACAGGCAGACGGACGGACAGACAGACAGAACGGCCTTTAGCAATAGCGCTTCCCAACACTTCCAATGCAAAATGTTTATCCTAACAGGGGTTAGGTTCAATATGCTTACAATGCTCAGAAACCCTTGGGCGAGCTGATTTTCGCCTGGGGCCGCTGGTGAACTCCCCAGACACTCTAGTCGGGGAGGGGGGCTCGCTACCGCCTCTCAAAGAACCGCACCCCTATCACATGTGGCGCTCTGCACTGGGATAATTTTCACCACGTTTGAGGTCGGACAAGACGACTTATCCGTTCCTGACTTATAGCGTTTTACTGTTGATACGTTACGTCACGCTGTGACCCTTCGACCTTGAACGTTTGTAGTGTACCGGCTGTGACGTGATAAATCGCTGTACTAAATTTTAGCGACATTAGACAACACGCGGCGGAGATAATGCGATTTAAATATGTCCAACATTGCGGCCGTCTGCTATCTTGGACTTCACCGGAAGTGGATTTTAACATTCCACAGCCTCCGGTGACCAGCGTGTCATATTTCAACGCAATCGAGCCAATGCGCGGCTGAGCTATTGATGATTATGGTTTTTACGGTGCGTCTGCTCGCAATGCAGACCGCTGTAATAGCCACGGGCTGACTGTCCGTCCGTCTCTCTGTCCGTCTGTCTGTTACGTTCCGGTGATTTGTCCAGATGAATGAAGATACGATAGTGCGGTCTCAGCATCAGGTAGGACAATCATTCTAGTTTCTGGAGCGGTAAAGCTTATCCTGATATTCGCAGAGGATCACCTCCAGCGAGGGCATTAAAGTGCAGCGACCTCAAGTCGTTAGGGAAAATTTGATCAGTAATCAGCTATATCTCGGAAGCGGTGCAAGATAGGAGGTAAGTTAGTATTATTCACTAATAGGAAGTCGTATATGGGCTTTCGATTGATGCCGAAATCGGCGACCTTGAATGGTCTTGAACGACGTAATGGCCATTATTTTGCGTTATTTCGCCGAATTCGGTAGCTTTCGTGGCCAATTACGTAAAAGTGGTTGATTAGCCATCAACAGATTCTCTCCCAAGAAATGTCATACAGGGTTCCCACTATATTTTGGTAGTGAAATTCAAGGACTTTCAAGGACCCTGAAGTTGCGTTTTCAAAGATAACTTTCCGACAAAAGTTCAGGCCTACAGCAAGAACAGTATTACAGCGATATTTAATTTCTGTGATTATGGGACAGATTATTATTAACAAAATTAATCTTGTGTTATACAAAATACCTGGCAGATTTCTAAGTAAGTAAAGCATATGCATTCCAGTCCTATACAAATGTTGTTTAACGAAGTTGCTGATATCGTATAGTTTGACTTGGTGAATGCAAGCACTTTCAAGCACCTGTCCTGTTTTCAAGTACTTTCAAGGCCTTGAATTTAAGAGAAAATATTCAAGTACTTTCAAGGACTTTCAAGGATGCATGGGAACCCTGGTCATAAAGTACCCCAAGTGAGCACGACGAACGCGCTGTGCTCTTCGCGGCATTTTGTCCCCCCCCCCCACTCTTAAATTCGTCCCGGCGCCGTTGCCACCAGTTGACACTTATAATATAGCACCATCTCTTATATACAAGTCTTACACGTGTCACTGATTGCGTTATTTTTTGTTCGATGGGCAAACTGATGCAGTTCGGTTCGTGCCATGTGAGATATGGCATGGGTCAGTGATTTCTGTCAGTTCTGAGCAGATTCCTTTAATTGCAGGACCCCAGAACTTTCACTCTGTCGAACTCTCGCTCCTTTGGAACATTCGCTCCCGGCATAAAATGTTCCCTGGAACTTTCGCTCCTTACATTCGCTACCTGCAGAACTTTTACACTTTCACTGCACAGTGGGTCTTTGTGATCATATTTCTGCGAAGTAGTTCGCGGCATATAATTTAAATATAAAAAATACAATTAATTTTACTTGAGAATGTGAATTTAATTTTCGTGACTTAATTTATTAATTCTATGGTCTACACTAGCATAATGTGTATTCGATACATAGTGTACGACTAGTCGGATATGACGTGGGACTGCATTATCAAAGCATTTAGATGGCAGCCACGGGTATAATGCGGGTCATGCTCATTAATAACGCGCGCAAGCTACATCAAAGGGACCGCCGACGACGGTGCAGGCGTTGTTTTTAGTGCTTCAATTAACGCCTGCAAGCAAAGCGATATGGTGTGGAGTGCAACAAGTGAACTAGCTTGCTTATGACGGTCTTCTACAACGACATTTTACTGATGATAACGCTGTCATCTGGCTAGAAATGTGATGACAAAAACACCTTCGAAATAATTACCAAAACGCAGTTTTTACTGTCCACTGATTTGTCTATATATAAGTAGACTATTTTTCCATGATGCAGCATTTTAAGATTATTTCCAATGTCAATGAGCACATCATTCTGAGGCTACAATAAGTGGCATAAAATTGCCAGTAAGCATGCTGAAATAGCCAAGTTCAAATGACGTAGGACTACTCTTTACCGACGTAGCCTATAGACGAAATTCAAATTACTGAATCGATGTAACAATCTGGTTAGTGACTGCTAATAAGACTGGGCGATTTTGTATCTATAAACCACAAAGAGGCACGACTGTCCAAGCATGGAATTCCAGATTTGCAGGCGAGTTTTCCAATTTGCAAGCACGACACGCGCAAGGAAGCACGTTAGATTAGATCCTGGCATCGACCTCTGCATTCAGCGATATAGTTGGTATAACGTTACTACTTTCTTTGTTCTTTTTCTGGATGTTTTTACACACGGTCGTAGCCATATTGGACGCAACCGAGGCGTTCGAGGCAACCGAGGTGAAACTCATTTATTTCGGCAATCTTACCCAGACATTGTGTTATAACTACATGTACGTCGCCATACAGTGGTGAGTGGTCCTTGAAGTTACTCGTACTTAGGCCACTAGTTTTCTAATGTAATGTTCGCCTCGGTTGTTTTCACGACTGTTGCGGTTTGCCTCAGTGATAACAATATCATTTCGACCAGTTGAATTTTACATCTGACTATCACGATTATATTGCCGTAACCGTAACTCGTAAGCGTAATTACAACCGTTTAAGCAGCTGTTCCTTCAAGCGCCGATGCTCGTACTAAATGTTGCAAGTGTAGCAGCGCATGCACTGGCCTAACTAAAAAAATTCCGCAATGTTTCTACGCCATTTGGTAACTAGGTCACCCGTTAACATCCGGGTAAAATTTTATGCAGATCGTCCTAGGGGGCCCACTCCGTCGTGGGAGTTAAACATAAGAGGAGTAGCCGAATATATATGTAGCGATTTTGGACCTATCGAAGTCATCTCGGAAACGGTACAAGATAAGAGCTAAGTTAATATTAATCACTAATATGAAGTCGCATATGAGCTTTCGATTGGTACCAAACTCGGTGACCTTGAATGACCTTGAACGGCGTAATTGCCCTGACTTCTGCTGCGTAATTTCACCGAATTTGGTATAGCTTTGAGGCGGATTACGCAAAACTGGTTGAAGATACTTTCAGCACCGGAAATGTATGGGCCAAGAAATCTAGTTTTAGCGACATATCATTTATGGCGATATTGGCAGGGGATCACCTTTAGCGAGAGCGTTAAAGTGAGGGACTCCCCTCTCGCTAGCGAAAATTTGACCAATAATCAGCCATAACTTGGAAACGGTGCAAGATAGGAGGTAAGTTAGTATTAATCACTAACAGGAATTACAGTACGGTGCCACGCCCCCCTCGAGCCCGTGGAGCGTGCAGCTTTTTTCGGTCAATGTACGTTCAACGGCCTGCAAGAGTGCAATAACCAACCTGGGGCCCGATTTTCAAAAAATCTTAGGAAGAACTTAGGAAAAACTTAGGATAAAGTCTGATTTAGGAAAATCTTCAGAAAAACTTGGATGAACTTACACAAAACTTACGATCAACGTAATAAGAAAAATGCAATTCCTCCAAAATAACGTAACATGTTTTCACAAAATTGTCTGTATATATATAGGAAGAGCTTAGTAAGCCTTAATATTGCAATAGTGAATTAAATTTAAAATTCTGTGAAAATCTTAACTTTATAACTTTCGATAAACTTA
>Ga0049105_1000791_pt1 | contig 12308 bp, 8 predicted proteins | sample WorMetvaBAHAMAS1_FD_61260 | JGI IMG/M metagenome (GOLD analysis project Ga0049105, IMG submission 61260) | Worm MetaG Olavius vacuus BAHAMAS.1 | ecosystem: Host-associated > Annelida > Digestive system > Unclassified | place: Germany: Marburg | collected 2013-04-09 | reverse complement strand
TTCTACGTAAAATTTTGAGTCAAAGTGACCGTGTTGGAGGGAAATTTGAACAATAAGCTGCGATAACTCCGAAACGGTACGAGATAGGATGTCAGTTACTATTAATCACTAATAGGAAATTGCATACGGGCTTTCGATTGGTACCTACCTCGATGACCTTGAATGACCTTGAACGCCGTAATGGCCCTTATTTTGCGTTTTTTTCACGGAATTCGACAGATTTTCCGGCCGATTAAGCTTATATCACAGTGGTTGATAATAGACCTATACTGTCCGTAAAATATTGTCTCCCAGTTCCAGTCTTCTACTTTTGGCGAAAACTATAACGCACCCTGCAGCGTGGTCTCTCTGCGATAGCTGAGCATCTTGTTAGTCAAATCGCACGTCCTGACGAACTTGCTCGACAAAGGAACGACAAACTTTATGACAACAAAATACGATTTCACTGCGCCATAATGTGTACGTAGAAATGCGACAGTGTCAGATGCAGCGTATACGAGTGGAATAATAACAAGAAGCTCACTACCGCAGAGAAAGCGCGAGCATCTCACATCGCTCTATCGTATGGTGCAAAAAACATTTCGATATGTTGAACCGTTTAAAGACGTGCTCATCAATCGTCAATGTTGAAATAAATCTTAACATGGAGAGAATTTAGAAGATGCAGGCCCGCTTAACAGATGAATAAATAACGATTAATAACGTCAGCGTCAGTCTGTTATACTAAAGTGTTTTTGATGTTGAATTGCAAGTAGCTACGTTACGTTAAGCGAACGCGCTGAGGTTACGGTAACTTAAGTTCTATACCGCCACGTGCTTGCACAGGCAAACATCATATCGCTCAATCCCATGTTTATCTGTCATAATCCGCGATAATACATCAAAATACCAGAATTACGTTAGTCAATGGGCGTTGTTATGAAATTTCATACTGCATTGTCACTGTTGCGATATACGTAAATAGGCCCATAACTAACTGTGACCCGCCATATATGAACTCAAAGATAATAATGCACTCGTTCTCAGTAACCTACGCGAATAGTGCCATAAATGATATATCGCTAAAAAACTACATTCTTTAGGCCACATTTTTGACAGAAAGAAAGAAGGCGTACAAAACACGCAACACTGATCTGGACCTATCGACGACATCACCGACGAAAGGGTTGCCGCAATCATGACATGATCCAGCGTATAGCTCAGTCGTTGTTTCAGTTCGTCTAGATCAGCGATGCGTATTTTAAACACCTTCTCTTGCAATATGCCACACACTTTGTAATCAACTGGACTCAAGTCTGGTGAATTTGGAGGCCACAGTTAAAGTAGAATAAATTCTGGAGTTTCTTCAACAACTCAATGGTAGCAGGTGCGCGATGAGCACTTTAAGTTTCACAAGGTAGTGTAGAAACATTATTCAGGTGAGGTGAAAAACCTTTGCATGATTTTATGGCAAATTTATTCAGAAAACTGTACCAAATTTCAGCAGAATAGCCCCGAGTTTTATAGAAGATATTGCAAAAAAAACATTTTGTTTTTTTCACGTACACACTGTAGTTAACTTGGTTAGTGTTCGTTTGCTACTGTTTTGAGCTTTTGATCTATATGATGCCGCACATTGATGAAATCAGAGAAAGTCAGTGAAGGAACGTCTAATTTGCCGGCAGACTCGGCAGTCTACAGTGACAGCAGTGTCCGTACAGACGACAGCAGCGTACAATACACCCAGCCAGTGTGTCGCTAACAACTATACAATAAACGGAGTCGCTGCATCTCGGATTAGTGCTAGCAATCTCTCTGTGATGAAATGAGAAAGGCGTGCAATTGTACAAAGCTCCTTCGTCAGTCCTCGAAATTGGATCTTGAGCGAAAGAATTCAATCGAGTTACCTAATGAATCGGCTGTTCGATACAAAAATTATTTCCAGGTTACTTTTAATCACTTAACGAAGGCCAGCAGCACGCTAATGAATACGGATTACGCAAGCTTGATGACATTATCAGCGACACTGTTATACACCCACTTATCACCTCATTTTGTCAACTTCCTCGAATGACTTTATTATCATAGCATCATTTCTCAGTTCGTTCTGTTTGGTGACAGATTTCTTGCGCGTTACAGATAATTATTCTGTCATGACTTCACTTCAGTGGACTTGGCATTAGTGTACCTATAATTATAGGCCGCCCGACGATAGTAGAAAGCTCTTCTGTTATACCGCTGTCCTTGTTAACCATTACACTCATACAACTACTCGTACATGCTCATACTTATACAGCTCTCAGCCAGCGCGGCGGTGCACCGGCAAAAGTACAGTATATCAGAAGTTGGGTCCTAGGTTAAACTTTAAAAAATTGACTCAGACATGTCGTCCATCCCTTCCTAATTTTACAGAGGCTGAAAAGTCCGTAATATGGCCACGATTTTCGACCCCAGTCGCCTTTGACGCGCTCTGGTTTCAAAATAAAACAATATATCGAAAATCAAAAACATTCATTGACAGCATCGATGAATGGCGCATGTCCCTTCAAATTTGATATAGTGTGTCTACAAGTCGCCCACGAAAAACTGGCGGAGGCAATTTCCTAAACCATCAATAACTCAGCTGTGCATTGCCAGACTGTGTTGAAATTTGATAAACAGATGCACTATATGGATCCGCGGAGCCGGCCTCGTGATTAAACTTAAAGCCAAGAACGAGTAATGGGACGGGCGACCTCGAGTGGCAATGCAGCACTAATTACCACCTTGGAGACGCAGACACCACGTTGTTACTAATACCGAAGTTTGCGCTCGATTCTGCTCTATGTGATACCCCCGTCACACTAGGCCCCGATCTCACTACGCTCCCACCACGCTCGTGCAGAACGTAGCAGAACCGCAGTTCGATCTTTTGTGGACGTATTGTGATCATGAGCGAGCGTAGTGCAGTCACCACGAGCGTGGAGCGCGTGGCCAAATTTTGAGCATGTTCACAACAAGCGTTAACGAGCACGATCGAACTGAAACTTTAACACAACTTGCAAAATGGACAATTAATTAGACATTGTGTCGTCTACCCGTCCGTGCTTGTTAACAGTGTCTCCAACGCAGACATAATCTCTCTTTTATTCTTTAGAAACTCTACTCTGTCAAGAACTGCCGACCTCATCAGGTGGAAATCTCGTTTAAGATATTCTAACGGAGATGCTATTGTCATTAGTAGTTTCTTCTACGCGTTTGTCTGCGTGTTGGTTTTCACGATCAACGAAAAGATAATTCGACGAACAAACTTATAAGACTGATTCAGTGTTAGTTCTCAATAATATCTTTACGTAATGTGTGTCTAAGATAATATTGAAGGTAGAAGTGAAAGAACGTTCTCACGCTACCACATAAACACATTCGACATACTAGGGGCCTACGTGTACATCACAACCTTGAACATAACCTTCTCTACTTTGAGAATCCACATCGAGTGTGTATTCGGTTTGTAATAGAGGCACTAAGATGTGAAGATGTACAATGATGATGATGATGATGATGATGATGACGATGATGATGACGATGATGACTGCGATGTCTTGCTAGTTATTGCAGTCATTGAAGACGTTGCGAGAGGGGCGACCGCACAAGAGTAAACAATATTGCTTACCACTGGGCCACTGGCTGACCTCACAATGCTCAAATGATCAAGATAACACACACATGACACACACATATAAAGGTGCATATACACTGTTTACAGAAAAAAAGAGATCAAAATGTTTTTGGTAATATTTTACAAAAATGGGGCGATTCTAATGAAATTTGGCAAATAGTTTCCGGAATAAATTTTCCACGAAATCATGCAAACGTTTTCCACCTCGCCTGAATAATGTGTCCACACTACCTTGTGAAAACTGAAATGCTCGTCGCGCACACCATTGAGTTGTTAGAGAAAGAAACTCCAGAATTTATCCCTTCTTAACTGTGGGCTCCAAATTCGTCAGATCAGAATCCAGTTGATTACAGCATGTGTGGAATACTGGCAATGCAACAGAAGGAGTACAAAACACGCCTCACTAGCGATTGAGAACGGAGTGGGCCGAGCAGGATCAATTGTGGCAGCCATTCGTAAGTGCGTCGTCGCCTATAAGCGTGCATCAAGGCCGGCGGTGGGCATTTTGACCATTGTCTCTTCACATTTGTCAAGTAATTTTTTGTTGCATATTGATGACATGAACACTTAAGCGCTATTTGTAGGCGTATTCTTCCATATTGTCCGTTCTGACGTTGTGATGACCGAAATGTCCGTCCGCCGTCCGTCTGTTCGTCCGTCTGTCCGTCTGTCACACGCGTGAATTGTGAAAAATAACGAAAGAAACATTTCTATACTTTATAAAAGATCGTTCACCTAGTTTTCTGAGAAAAAGAATGGTTGGTGGGGGCGACGCCTTCTACCTGAAATTTTGGGTCAAAATGACCCTGTTGGAGCGAAATCGCCAATTTTCAATCGATATTCGCTCGTAGCGCCTCAGCAGTAACACCTAGCGAAAGAAGTTCAATTAACAATAATAGGAAGTCCACTGCGAGCTTTCCAATGAGCCTAAGATGAACATCGTACGTTGCCCCTAAGCCCCCAAAAGGGGCTCAAAAACGCAAAATGGCCGTTTTCCTTGTAAAATTGCACTTCGCTTGAAGAAAGTCGTCTGCTACAAAGTTTCTTGTGTGAAAACCGTCAGCGACAACATAAAAATGATTGTAAGGCATTCATTGGCCTATGTATCCGTGTATAAATGATTGGTAGGGGACTTCCCCATGTACCCGGAAATTTGGCCGAGGCTCACCCACCCCCTTGCAAAACGCCGATTTTCAATCTATATTCGCTCGTAGCTCCTCAGCCATAAATCTAGCGAAAAAAGTTCAATTAACACGAATAAAAAGTCTACTAAGAGCTTTCCAATGAACCTAAGATGAACAGTGTAGGTTGCCCCGAAGCCCCCCCCCCAAGGGTGGCTCAAAAACGCAAAGTGCCCCAAATTTAAACAATAATCTGCGATAAGTTACTTACTTACTTACTAAACTTGGAAACGGTAAGAGATGGGATGTCAGTTAGTATTAATCACTAATAGGAAGTTGCATACGGGGTTTCGATTGGTACGGACCTCGGTGACCTTGAATGACCTTGACGGCGTAATAGCCCTTATTTTGCGTTATTTCACCGAATACGATAGCTTGCAGGCCGATTACGTCACAGTGGTTGATGATAGACCTATAATGTCTGCAAAATTATCGTCTCCCAGTCCCAGTCTTCCACTTTCGGCCAAAACTAACCCACCCTGCAGCTCGGTCTTTCTGCGATAGCTGAGCTATTACTCGGTCAAATGTTGACCGATTTTAATAATATTTGGTAGTATTGCAGCTGAGAAAATTTGCAACCAAATAATGTATTCGTTTCTTATGATATCCAATATGTGTATGAATATTACAGACTGGAAAGCAAGAGATATTCTGTATGCTTTCAATGCTGTCGCTTCGTCTTGCCGTCGTACCTACCAGTTTCTTTTTGCAGCCTTTTCAAAAGTGTGTTCAGTCCCTGCAGTCCTTAACCTTTATTCGGAAATTTCTGAGTAAGTTTTTTTTGCTCTATAACTTTTAAAAACGTACAAATTTTCCATCACAATTCGATCTTTGTCGCTAAAACTCATGTTTACACCAAACGTTTTACAACAAGTCGTCGTCTGCTACCAAGTAACAGGCGTTCGGTATCAAAATAAGTACGTAAGTACATTAACCAAAGAAACGGTCCTATCATTTATCACCTGAAATTAATGACACTTATGATTCACAGACTGAAGAAAACAGTTCTATGACAGAATAATCATCGCAAAAACTGTCTGAAATGCGACATTATAATTTTACGTTATATAACTGAAAGAAAAATGGGTGTCATTTTACGATGTAAACTAGCGACGAACGAACAATTATCAAAATTGTCATGTGTCAGTTTGTTCCAAATTTTCTCAGCTATGTTTCTGCCAAATATTATTTGAATTGGTTTACAGTTGGGAAAGTTATCACAAAAATAAAAAGTGCACTTTTTACTGAGACGCAGTGTAGTAATAGCAACCTTTTCATTTTGCACGGTACAGTAGCAGAAGGTGAGGTGGACATTCGTTCTACTGACAGTTTTCCAGTACGTTCGCAATGTTGCTTGCTAAAAACTACAGCGACGCGTGCGAATTTGCTGAAGTAATTTAGAAAATACTTTTGGTCTATTTTTCTGGACACGCTGTAGTAAATGAGAGTGTTGCCTAATGGAGAGGGGAGGATGCAAGTCGTAGTGGCTAATATTAGTTCCATGTCGTAGGACGGTAGCCAGTGCACGGACGGACCTAATTACGACCGTGGGCAGGCCAGGCCGGGAGGCGGACACCGACCGGTGGCGGCGTGGCAACGGTGATGGGGCGTACTGCGCAAGCCAGTGATTGATTATGTATGAACAAAGCTAGCGGACACGGACGCCGGACGGCCTGCCGGCTTGCTCGCAGGTCGCAATAACGTCGCAGCCGCGATCTAATTAAGCTGCTGCTGCGCTGCTGCTGAAGCGGCTGCTGCTGAGATTGAGGCAGAACGTCGCCGAGAGGGTCACAATACAGACCACAGACGTACAGTACGTGACGACTTTTGAACGCCGTCTCTGCGCAGTGGCGACGTGCTAATCACATTAGCTGTGGCTGATGGGCCCTAGCGACCAACTTGACCTCCAGACGACTGGCTTAACAGTGCATGACAGGTGCTCGACTCTACACGCTGAATATCTCTGTTGACAGTCTGTTAATGCTACAAATAAACGTGTTGTGCATGGGCAAACAAAATTTATTACAACAGTGACTACACTGTAGTTTTATGCACTGAAGACGCTGAGCAGTTACAACTCCACGCGTCTATATAGATGCTAATTAAAACAGATGTAAACGACAGATACACCAAAACGAAGAATAAGACTAAGAAATTTACAGTTCTACACTGTGTCTCAATAAAAAGTTCACCCTTTTTATTTTTTTGTGATCACTTTCCCAGCTGTAAACCAATTCAAATAATAAATGGCAGAAACATAGCTGGGAAAATTTGGAACAAATGACACATGGCAGTTTTGACAATTGTTCGTTATGTGGCGCTAGTTTACATAGCAAAATGACACCCATTTTTCTATCAATTCCGTAATGTAAAGATTATAATGTCGCATTTCATACAGTTTTTCCGATGATGATACTGTCATAGAAGTTGTTTTCTTCAGTCTGTGAATCATAAATGTCATTGATTTCACGTGATATATGATAAACCAGCTTTTTTGGTTAATTTACTTACTTACTTATTCATACACCGAGTGACCGAACGCGCGTTGCTTGGTAGCAGACGACGGTTTTGGTGTCAATAGTTCGGTGTAATAAGTTTTAGCGACGAAGCTCAAATACTGATGAAAAATTTGTACGTTTATAAAAGTTATGGAGCAAAAAAACTTATTAGAGAATTTCCGAATAAAGATTTGCGACTGTTGGGACTGAACAATCTTTCGAAAAAGCTGCAAGAAACTGGCACGACAGCAAGACAAAGCGGTCAGCATTAAAAGCACAGAATACCTCGTTTTTTTATTCTGTAATATTTATACACAAACTGAATGTTATAAGAAAGGAATAAGTCGTTTGTTTGCAAATTGTCTCCGCTGCAATGTTACCAAATATTATTAAAATCGGTCAACATTTGACCAAGTAATCACGAAAATAAAAAGGGTGAACTTTTTTAGACACAGTGTATTTACAATTTTTAAGCGACTGTTATTCTGTAACGATTTGGATGTCGTCATGCAGTGCGCTTAAAACTGTGATGAAGTGACTAAATATAAGCCTACTGCATACGACGAGGTCGCTTGTCTACTGGCTGAAATAGATGACATGCAGATAAAACGGCAGAATTCAGTACAGAATCCCACCACGGCTTGTTTAGTGTCAGGAACGCACGCTGAGATCATTTGATATGGATACATTTGCACACAAGGACCGCGTTCAAAGTGAATTGATATGATTCATATCACTTCAATTCAAGACGCAGTCCTTGTGTGAAAATATATCCATGGCATCGCTTCTGGCTATCTATGGGAACTGAGTACATTGTACCGGTAGAAAATATCCGCGTCGTCCTCGGTTACCGTCCGCATCAACTGGATATAGCCTGTAGCTGCATACCAAGGCCGTACACATCAATCGGACGTACAGCAGAGTTTTGCATTCTACGAGCGCACAGTGTGGAACAGTCTGTCATCTGTGCCGCGCGACAATAGCCCGTAGCGGTATGTCTGCCCTGAAGTAAGTAAGTAAGTCATGAGATTTGGAGACGGCGCCACAATCGCAGAAACGCCACAACGGCGCTGGATAGTGTTCTCCGTTCGTCACTATTCGTAAAGATAAGCGTTCTGAACGCTTATCTTTACGAATAGTGGTCTACGCTGATGACTTGTAGGCCTGGGTGGTTGGTCTGTCTGTGTGGTCTGGTCGTCGGTGGGCTGGACCGTCGGCAGATAGTGCTGTGCACGATCTGAATGGTTATTCACGCCGACGACGCAGTTGTCATTTAGCGACGTGTGGCTGCGTCGGCCGGTTTAGCGACGACGACGACGACGACGACAACAACAACAATGACGAGTGTGGCGTGGCCTGGCGGACGTTCGCTGACCTAGCATCCATTAGTGACCACGAATTGTTTACGTCGAGTCATTCGCGTGACGTCAATTAGTGACGCAAATGCGACGACGACGGGCGTCGATTGCATCCTGCTTCAGAGAGAGAAAGAGAGAGAGAGAGGCTCGTAGTTGTAGTCGTCGCCGACGTAACGACTGTAGTAGGTCTGCGGAAGGACTAATAGAGACAAGCTGCAAGCTTCTGTGAAAGTCTGTGATTGTCGCGGAAAAATAAAGGACTGTGCAGCGACTATGCAGATAGTACAATACGCGGGAGTCATTACTGCCACCGGACACAATGCTGGCATCAGCTGGAGGCACTCCTCTTAGACAATCATTAAGACGATTTATATGTATCAACACAGTAACATCAAAATCTGTTCCTGACGCAATCAATATGTGTAGAGTGCCGCTGCAGCTTATTAAGCCGCCCGACAATTGCTCGATTGCGTTCAAATTTGGTACACAGTTTCATTACGTTACAGGTGATACGCTGCAAATGTTCAAGGTCAAAGGTCAAAGGTCAAGGTCACAGCGCAAAGTAATGTATAAGCAGCAAAAACGCTATAATACGGTAATAGTTAGGTTCAGCGACTTCAAACTTGGCACGGTATCGTAATTAAAGCGGGAAAGGGCTGGCGTGGCTCGGGCGGCCTCAAGTTGCAATGCATTCGCAATTGCCACGTTTTTCTAGTTCGCAATAGCTTCAGAATGATCGATAAATCTTTATAAATATGAAAAATACGATACTTTCAGCTAGCGTGACACACAAATAGAACGACGCTAAAGTGTCACGCGGGGATCAACTTGGAACGATAGTGTTTCGCAGTGCGCAGTTGATAGTCGTTACAGAATTAAACGCAATATATCAATTACTACGACAGTGTGATATGTCCAACACGCAACTGCAACACGCCACGCATTCGTCTCGCGAGTGCTGTGTATATAGTCTGTAGTCATGCAGTCGCCAGCGCCGTCCTCTCTGTCGTGCTCTGATGCTCTCCGCTACTCTGTAAATGATCGAGCGCTTCGCTGCACAGCGAGTCTACCACCCACGTTTAGATGAGGGACATGAAGGGCCCGACTAATGGATAGAAAGTCGTCACTCCAGGCTTCCTGGCCAGTTCTGACAACTTGACCGAGATTCTGTTCTTACTGCTTTCGGATAAGATCAGCAGGTGGTATCGGCGATTTTCCCGATTAAGACGGAACCTGGTATTTAAGGCTACCGCGTAATAAAAAGGAAAGTATCGTGAACACTGATGTTATATTTCACTCGTCAATCGTCATCTTCTCCACTTCGATAAGATTTATAGCCACATTGCTAGAATATCGACGCCCTAACAGTGACACTGAAGTTAGTTTCATAGTGATACGGCGGTTGGTGGATTTGCCGTCGTCTACAATCTCATGGCGCTGTTAAACGTTTAATTAATGGCTGTTGTGCTGAGCTGCGATTCTGCGACAATAATTTACGGCTGGTTTACACAGTCGGCCGTTACACTAATAACGCCAGCTGGGCTGACCGCGTTGCAAGCGGGCGGTCGTTTGGACGCTGTTCAGCAGCAGGTGCTGTCGACTGAGCCGACCAGGGCGGCCAGGCCACGTGACGCGTAACGAACGACATATTGGCATCGGTCGCCACTCGACGTACAAACACCGAACGACGGGTCAGACCGACAACCGAGATCGTATTGCATTCCTCCACGTTGCCTTGCCGTTGCTGCTGTTGCTATTTTTGTTACAGCCAATCGCGACGCGTACGCCGTGACGTCACCGCTACCTACGTGTGACGTCATCAAACGCTGGCGCCGGCATATATGAGCCGCCGAGATGCCGTACAGTTTACGAGACGACAGGCTGCGGAGGTGTCAGGCCACAGATGATGAAGCGATGAAGAGAGAAGAGAATGGACGAGGATGGATGAGGAGGGAGATTGAGAAAGGATTGACGTGACAGTGCATTGTCCAACGTCAACGTCGTGTGCTTATTGCTGCTGAAGCCTGCAGCAGCAGCAGCAGCAGTAGCAGCGGCGGCGGCGGCGGAGGTGACCGCTGTGGTCTTACGTACTCGTATATACGTCTGTGTGTACCGAGTACCCAGTAAAACTTGATTACATCTTGATCTCGTTCGGTTGGCGCGCCGCGTTGCATACGAGACGCGCAATAAACGACGTCGGCAGCAATACCGACCTTTCATCGGCGGCTCTTGACGATTGTAGAATGGCAATAAACGTTCGATGAGATATGTTGTTCTACAAGCACACACAGCACAGCGTTACGTATATCTTATACACACAGCCGGCAGCTAATATCTAGTGCTTTTTGGTTTGAGACCAAAAAAACACAGTCACATTTTCAACAAAAATCAGAAACGCTGACCTTCAGAACTGTGGTTTCAACAGCGAAACACGCAAATTATCTCGTATGTCATATGTCATTTCCTTCCTAACTGTTTTCGGTTGCTAGTTTTCTACACCGTGTATAGTAGTGGTTTAGCAGTCTTGTACTTAAGCCACTCGAAATAACTCTAATGTAATGTGATTTAACAATATGCGATCTCCTGTGCTAGCGTGTTAAATCTCTTGACCTTAACATTTGACAGTTTGACTTCTAAAGCTTACCGTTGTTCCATGAGATTAACATACTTATTACACTGAAGTTCGCGTCGCTGCGCGTTGGCTGCATTTACCAGGTACTGTACATGACATGTTGACGTCGTGACCTTGACTTTATTGACCTTTGACTTTTTGCTTTAGAATGTTTACTGTTTGTGGTGCTCCGTGTACTTCATGCTTCTACCAGTTATTGTAGAGGTTGATTTTTATATCCTTCCAGAGCAGCAGAAATCGCTTGCACAGTTTCCAGAAAACATATTACGATATCAAGTAATATTACACATATCGACCATTAAATGCATTGAAGTGTCATTCACATTCAGCCAAAGATGCTTGGATAACCAATAGTCTTTATTGCAATGTCAGAAAGTAGCGGATAAGTGTTTGCGTGATCTGCCCACTGAGGCTTCACTTGTGAGTCGTGACCAATAATTGCCCAGTCGCTGCTTAGAGGGACGGCTTAATCAGTCGTCTGCCACTTCATAGCCAAAGCCAATTGACAGATTAAGCGTCACTCTGCTGTGCTGTGGCCTCTCGTCTATGTGTACATTTCGGATCCCATTCTTTCCAGTTGTCGTTGCAGTATGCCTGCTGGTTTCATGGCGAAGTTGCTTTTGTACCCTTAGTCATTACAGTCCTGGCTCGCTGATGCGCTCATGAGCATAATCATAAACGTATGATATATTATGTGCTCGTATAGGCATACATGGGTCATGGACGAATGTGACCCAGGCGACCCATCCAAAAAAGTGACACATTCGACCCAATGACCGATGACCCGGTGACCCATTGCCTGTTCTATGATATACACAGTGAACCATAAAAAACGTGACATTTTATTTTTGACTATAACTTTGGCTAATCTTAACCGATTTTTTTTTATAGTTTTTATATCATTTTAATCGTGAAGAAATTCTACATGCGACTGTAGTAAAATTTACCACATCACCTTAATTGTGTGCGCACCTTACTTCGTAAATTTAAATAACAACACTT
>Ga0049105_1000790_pt1 | contig 12311 bp, 9 predicted proteins | sample WorMetvaBAHAMAS1_FD_61260 | JGI IMG/M metagenome (GOLD analysis project Ga0049105, IMG submission 61260) | Worm MetaG Olavius vacuus BAHAMAS.1 | ecosystem: Host-associated > Annelida > Digestive system > Unclassified | place: Germany: Marburg | collected 2013-04-09 | reverse complement strand
TGCTCACAGCACGCTGCCTTGACATCAACTGACCACGCGGCGAGTCGCACGTGCACGCATCGTCACGTGACGCACTACCGAGCGCCAACGAGTAAGTAACAACCAGTCGACCGTGACATAATACTACTTGACCTCAGTGTTTTATATTTTATATATAAATAGGACTTTTTGTATCGATTTTAAGACGTGTAGGATCCGGATGTTGTCATCTATTTTCCGCCGCATATCGTCATAAAACACATCATTTTTACTTCCGAACAAAAGTGCGACGAATGTAATGATGTATTGCGTACCAACACATTCACATTGACACTGCAATGCACCTATGACCTCTTCGTAATAGGAGAACTAGAAATTTCACGATGATCGGATGACGACGACGACGACGACGACAACGATGCTTTCGGGTCGATTTTCACTGCGCATTCGCAAAGTCGGCAGCAGAGTCTAGAAGTTCTATCAGATTTCCCAGAAGTGTAAAACAACGTTCACGCCACGTCAGTGTTTGAGCCAAACTCCAGCTAATCTATTACCCATAACAGATTATTGTTATAGGTGATTGGGGTCAGATGTAACTCCCAGCTCCTTACCAGAGGTGTTTCATTATGCCCGTATTTCCACGTGATTAGCTTGACATCATATGTACATGAAAACAAAGTATTACTACACAATGCGTGGTGTCGCTGCCTTAACGTTTTTGCAAATGTAAAAGAGTGGCAAAAAGTTCAAATTCCCCCTCCCTCAATAATTTTTGACAATTTATACACTGCGCCACGCGTGCGTGTTCTTCCGACTGCGTCGTGTCGTGCGCAGTGGACCGGATGCCGGTGGCCGCTAAGAGCTGATAACTGCGTCACTCCATTTCACGGAATCAGACGACGAGGGTCCCGGGCGGACGGAGCAGTGATGGATGTTGGCGGGTCGGGCGAGAGTGCCCGGCGCCGGAGCCCGCCGGCGGGTCTATTGACTGTCGGCGTCGCACGCTAGTAGCTCAGCTGCGCAGCGTCACGGCTACCTCAACAACCGGCAGCTGCAATAGTACTAGTTCTTCCGTTCCCGTCTCACTCTCTGTATTGTAGTCTAACCTGCCTAACAGCACACGTGATTCATTATGTCCGCCGGTTTTGTTGGGCTGTCCGTCCATCGTCCGCTAGTGTCCGTGATCGAGACATTGCTGCATGATCGCATCCTGCCCTGGCAAACCCGAGAACTTGAGAAGAGGCAAAGGCGAATGGTACGTGGGTGCATGGTCATTGGCCTTGAGCCCGTTGGTTGGTATACCACTATGTCGCATGACCAGTGCGTACCAATACTGCTTGATCACAGAGAAGAGGAAGAACATTTAACTATCGGAATTAAGCTGTAAAGGTCGTAGGGTCGTGTAGTATGCCGCAACCTGCTGACCTCTGCATAGTCCCATACATATGGACTAACCGAGTGCCGAGTACTTTCTATAGACTAAGCCTATATTCTGTCTGAGAAATGAGAATGTAAATGGCCCAAAACGAAGCTAACAATTCTCACTACCGAGAGACTGGAAATCCCCTCCCCCGAACGACAGCAACCTTTAATTCATGCCTATAGGCCTACATGTAGGAAGGAAAGGAAAGGAAAGTGCAGAGATTTTGATTTAATATGCAATTTAAAAGCTCATTAAATCAGCTTAGTCTGTCACAAGAATAAAACGAATAAAACAAAAAAAAAAAGATGAAAACAGAAAAGAAAACAACAACCGATGAGCATTTAAGTCCGGAAAGGATAATAAAATCCGTAAGATCCGTACGAAAAGGTGTGAGAGACTACAATGTGAAGGATCGCACAAGTGATCTGCGTTTGCGTGGTCATCCTTTCCAGTTACAGATTTGCATAAGAAGTCGTTCATTGTTCGATCTCTGTATGAATATATTAAATAAAATAGGATACTCGTAGTTGTATTATCACTGTTTTATAGCTCATCTCGTGTTTTATTGCTTTTGTGTTTCATGTTTTAGTCTGCTCATACTATTGTATCATTGTTAGTGTTTTTTTGATGTGCGTTTGTCGCGTGTTAATAAAGATTACTTACTTACTTACTTACTTACTTACTTACTTACTTATTTAACATTGAATAGGTGGAAGGAATGGTATGCACTCAGAATGAAATTCGTTCTTGCAGCTCATGACGAACACATTAAACATGTAATTTGAAACATTGTACAACTTTAGGGACAATTTTGTGACGCCCTTATATAATATGTGGCTCAGAAGAAGCAAAACGCTGAGTGTTCTCACTTTTTGGACCGACCGCGCTGTAGAGAGTGACTTATCACGACAATCTGTCGCGGCATCCGCATTGTACATAGGCTTGGCGGTTATTGCTGCGTCAGCTCCATTCACTCGTTGACGCCGGCTGTAAATAAGGCAAATAGCCAGGGTTCTCGTTTCCTGGTTATGCGAAGGGCACGTCGGTCTGTCGGCCACAGTCAGACACTGCTCTACTGTCTGCCAGTTTGATGTCTTTCTTGCGGTTTATGATCGGCAATAAACGGTCGTTCCCTTAACGATTGTGACGCTAACTTGGCCATACTGATGAAGTAGATAGAGGTGGACACTGGACAGTACAGGCGCACAAACGGGCTGCTGCTGCTGCTGCTGCTGTGGTCATGATCATGATGCGTCAGACGATGCATAAATTCGACGTTCGAAGACAGCGAGTAACACAACTAACAGTCAGCAAGCAGGATTAACGTAAGCTTACTGAGATAATATTTACCTGGTTCACACTGCATCAATAGTTGCTGCGCTGGTAGCTTAATTAACCGGTGTCTGTCTTTTTTCTCACGATATAAACTAGAGTTAAATGGGAACGGAAAGTGCACACGGTGTAGTTCGGAAACGGGAATTTGGATGGGAATAGCTACTCATGGAAGCGAGTGGGAATCATTAACCCATTAAACTCTCGCGCAGGTCTCTACACTGTGCTGTGGCCAACTGGCCACTCAAACAGTTCGGTGAACTATGTATTATAGAGATCGCCATACTGTGCGTTTAAAGTTGGTGATAAGAGACCGACCGAAACCATTTTTTCCAGTTACGGCCGTAACCGAAACTTTCGCCTAAACTACATTTTCGGTTTCGGCCGAAACCGAAATTACGCCGAAACTGTGATTACAGTTTCTGCCGTACCGAAACCGAAACTGAAGCTATACACGTGCATTGAACTTTATTTTGCACATGACTCAAGATCTCGTTTAATTAACGCTCGTCGGCTAGTCCATCATCACCAGCTGTAGACGCTCACCTCGTCACACAGCTCTGGTTCAGCAGGCCGAAACCATGCTTCACGATTACGGCCATAACCGAAACTAAAATATCGCCAGTTTCTGCGCCATAACCGAAACCGAAACCAAATTTCGGTCAGTCTCTACAAGTTGGTGCTGAGTAATGTGCAGTTTGTGCATGTCGTGCATGATTAGAGCTGTCGTTTGAATTGAGAATAATATGAGATGAGGGAATTTTGTGGAAGGGGACTCCAAATTTGATGGGAATGGGAATGAAAATGAATATCGTTGGGAACGGGAACGAAAATGGAAATTGCTATACGGAAATGGGAGAATGGGAATCAAAAACCACTCCTGTACAACTCTGCCTCTGATAAAAATAAAAAGCGACCCGATGAACTTAATTTGAACTTGGTGCAGTGTCATTCATGGTATGGTTATAATGGTTAAGACATCGAACTAGTGATCAAGGGGTTTGACCTTTAAAGTTAAAGTTAAAGTCAAAAACTAATTTATATAGCGCCATCAAGTCCGAAGATTCAGAGGCGCTTGACGGCGGGACTAGTCAGCTGAGCAGCCAGAGGGAGTATGGTGAAATAAAAATGTTTTAAGGCGGTTTCTAAAAGCAGTTAGTGATGCAGCGTTAGTAATGTCAGCAGGCAGACTGTTCCATAAAGTTGGTGCAGCGACACTGGAGGTGCGACTGCCGTAGACAGTTCGAGTTCGTGGTACGTGTAGAAGCGGCTGAGATGCCGACCGCAATGTCGCCGTGGATCCACTTATGTGGTTCGACAGCAGCGAGTGCACCTACGCTGGACGAGAAGCAGAGCGTATCTAGAGCGTTTGACCTGAGCTGTGCCGAGGCGAAGGTCAGGGAAAAAGTACAACAGCGTTTATTGAAGCTTTCCGACATATCGATGTCGGGCAGCCTAATAAAGAGATGCAGAGAGAAAGAAAGAGAGTGAAACAGCAACTACTTGTGCAAACTTGTCAAATAGAGCCTGATTGCTCTAATATTATGCATTTACAAATTGCACACATTCAAATTCTCAACGCTATAGCTCAACGACATAGTTCAACAGCTTCTTTTAACAAAAACAATCATACACATACTGTACGCACGATTCGTGATGGAGAACTCAACTGACAGCCTACTACAATAGTTTTCAGTCGACTGAATTGATGGGCGTGTATGTCAGGACAGCTGGCTATCGTCTGCAGATAGATTAATGATGGTAATTGCTGGCTGGGTCGGCAGGTGCGCTGTAATCTGTTGCTGAAGCCGATGCCACACAGTTGACTGATCTGCTGACACAAATTCGACAACGACGGACGACGTCACTGACGGATAGCCCTCGCCGCGCGCCAACGCCATCGCCATCGCCGCCCAAGTGAACGCAATCAATTTGCCATTCGAAAACTATTGTCCCCCAGGTCGTAAATAAAGAAACGAGACACTTTGGTGTTCTGTGTTCGTCTACGAATATGGTGCCGCGGCTGAGAAAGATTGGAGCTGCAGGGTTATCGGCATGCTTTTACTTTGCGGTACCGCTACTCGACTCCCTACAAATTAGAGAACTGCGTGGCAGTGGGACGGCGGGGATGCCGCGGTAACTGTGGTAACTCGGCGATAATGGGAACGAGTCTGCGATATTACCGCGGAAACGGAGGTGACACGTACATTGTTACCGCGGGACGGGGATGGCCGTTTGCGTTAATACCGCGAGAATCTACCACTATAATCATCTGAGGATAAACTTTGTTCTCCGTTTGGCTCTACGTACTCTCAAAGACAGAAACAGTTGTCAGGCGACTCGCTGATAAAGTTCTGTTCTTTCACGAACTTCGAGTGATTGTCTGAACTACAGCTATAGATCACTTCACGAACTTCTTCACGTTTTCGACTTGGTTTTCCATGACTTCAAAATATGAAGGATTGTGTTAATAGACATGTAATGGAATGTTAATCGCATGTTTACCATGCTGTGGAGATATGGAGACGGGAATTGGGATGGGGACAGATATTCATGGGACGAGATAAGGATGGGACAGGTGTTTCGGCACCGGGGAATACCGCGCGGTATCCCCCGGTGCCGCATTAGAGGTGTTTTCTCACGCAGCCACCCACAATTTATATTACATTACATTACGGGACGAGGACGGGGAGAGATATTGTGCGGCCAGTTGGGGACGGGACAAGTTATTGTCCCGGTGCAGCTTTCTACAAATAGAGCTACTGTTAGCTGTCTACCAGTCCGCCGGCAGCCGTCAGCTAATCCCATAGGCACGACCAGGCTGGCAAACAACAAAGTAGAAGAATAATAGGTTTTTTATCGAGCTGAACAAATATGCCAAGATGGATCGCAATGTCAGCGCAAAAAAAAATGAACTAGGCTATGTCTGCTACCCATGTTATCACCATTCGCTTTCCGCTAGTTACCGAGTGGTCATACACAAGAGATCAAAGGTAGGGATCAAGACATCTCGAATGTTCGGAATCCTAGGTTGCTAAGCGACGACGACTCAGTTGCCGCAGCAGGGCTCCGAGAAGAGCAGCTAATCTTCGATGAAACAACCGTTGCTGATTCTATGATCAACAAGACATTATAGGCTTAAACTAATCTGTGTGTGTTCCCAGCCGCTTTCCTACGCGTCAGAGAGGCAGTCCCTTACCTCGGGGGGCATCGATCAAAGGATTGCGCTTTTGTCTGCTACATTTTTGATGACGTAGGAAGCAGAGAAGTCACTGAAGTCACTGGTTGACATGTTCCTCCTTGGCTGGCTCCATCTGAAGCCGTCACTGTCCACGTGATGCGAAAATGCGAAAGCGCGAAAGTGCGAAAATGACAACATATAACGTACAGAAAACGTAAATAAGTACAGGTAGGATTAGGGCTAGCTAGGATTCTGGTTGTGAACTTGTGGTTAGGGTCAAGGTTAGGTTAGGATTAGTGTTAGGGTCAGAACTAGGGTTAGGGTGTGGTTAATGTCGTGCATATTGTCATTCGCATTTTTGTTCTTTCACATTTTATACCCCTTTTTAACATCTGCCAGGGACAGAAAACGTTAATAAAACAACGAACTATCTTACACACGTGTTTTACTGCAGGATGAGCGCACCATCAGCCTGGCTGTAGTTTCAGACAGAGAGTAGAATCAAACGGTTTAACTGGGCTTAAGAGCAGTAAAGGGACAGAAGAGGGGAGCTAAACCCCTCGAGTTTTTGCTATGCATTTCAGTTGAACACCAATGATGTAGTTAGGCGGTTTCATCCAGTCACGCAGATGGCGTCCGTTTCACAACTCAGTTATGTTTGCGCGACAAAATATTTCGCATTTTGTACTTTATGTTCGTGTACTTTCTTAATTTTGGGTGAAGATGTGGGCATAATCATGATTTATCGGAACATGGCATTTTGGCAACGAGCCCGTGATTCCCAGTTGCCAGGAATTGCAGCATACAGTTAATCCCTTCTTCCGAAAATCTGGATCCGCCCTTGCAATGTCTAATTTGCTGCACACAACATTTGGTGGCGCTTTAGCCGTCTGTTTTCGCGTGATGAATAACAAATGCACAGAGTCACAAAGCTGCGCTATGTTACTGATTAGTGGGTGCTGCTGACCGACCTTTCAATTAGCCATAAAATATGCATCAGACGCAAAAATCGAGTCGCAGTTTGTCGCCCGGTCGTTCGCAGATCGTGTGCAACTGGTGCACGGAGGCGCGTTTACACGTAGGAGGCCCCAATAGGCTAGACAACATAATATGAGCTGTGATGATTTTCTGGAGTGAAGATTATCAGAAATGTTCTGTGTATGCTGTGTTATGTGCACAGTCATAAGCACTCTCGCAAGAGCAGTTCTTATAAGTGAACTATAAAGCCTGTTGGTATTGCGTAACGATTGATTTAGGTATTTCGGTATATGTGTTTTTGCGTGATTACCTTAATTACGATCAGTTCGTAATTACACATTTTCAAGCAAAATTCAATTAGATTACATATGTAAGAGTGAATTTTAATCACACATGTTTACCATGGACGGGGATGGAGTCAGAATAATGGGGACAGGGATGGGGATGGGACAGACGTTGCGGTGACGGTAAGGATGGGAACACGTTACTGTCCCCGTACATCAGCTCTCTACTGACGACAACAATGTATCTCCAATTATACTTCACTTCCACTTATAACGTATCTCGGTCTGCTAGAGCGTGGCAGTCGGTAAAACGCATACAAAGTACACTGATCCGACGTTACTCCTGTGCGTTTAGTATGCGCATGCTTGGTGATGGAGTCACAGTCGGGATCTAAATGAGGTCTTTTGTCATTCGGCGTTTTTCATATAGTCCGCAGGCTGACGTGGGCTATCACATAGTCACGACACGCACCTGTCACGCGAGCGGGCGTCCACGCAGTGCCTACAGCACCGTCAGTATTCACGCAGTGTCACTGAGGTACGGGGAAATCTCAGGTCCGTTCGTTTGATACCTGGAAGCGGACGTCTTGGGCTCCGGCTTTATAGGATGCGTTATAACAAGTGACCAGTGAAACATTTTGTATCATTAGGCGAACCCATACGGCGATACGGCGACCAGTCACACAAATTGCGGTTAGAATAGTGATGTTACTCGTAGTATTTCGAAAACAATCAAATAAAAACCGGTTTGACTTGCCTGTGTGATAAAACTGGCAGAGAAAACACACTGAGTTGAATGGCCAATGCTATACTACTGGTAAGTAAGGAAGTAAGTCAGCGTATTTGTATTTGGCGCCGGAATCGCGTAAGAGACGTCTCAACGGTGCCGGGTGGTCGAGAACAGGTGCGGCTTCAGTGCACGTGTGAAAGCGTTCTGTGACAGCTCTGGTCTCTGGTGCTCGTAGTGCAGGTGGCAGGGTGTTCCAGATGGTCGGTCCAGTGACGGCAAAACTTCGCTGCCCCACCGCACTCCGCACGTGCGAAACAAGTAGAGTTCGACTGGATATGAAGCGCAAGTTCTGTCGACCAGACACGGCGGTAGCAGATATGCAGAAGTCGCTGAGGTAGGAGCAACACTGTGCCACACACTTCCAGACCACTCGTTGACTAACAGGCAGCTAATGTAGGTCCTCAAGAATTGGAGTGATGCGATCACATCGACGTGCTCCAGTCACCATACGAACAGCCATATTCTGCACTGACTAGAGTTTCTGAAGGTAAACTTTAGCTACTCCAGCCAATGCATAGTTACAGTAGTCCAACCTACAGTGGACAAAAGCCTGTATTAGAGAATGGGAGCCTCTGTAGTCATGAGCTCTTGACTGACTTCAGCGGGCGTTTCTGATAGAAGCAGCTACGGCAACAAGCAGCCACCTGCTGAAACATAGACAGATGACCGTATAGCACCAAGCCAAGATCCATGGCTGTCTCGATGAACTCAACAACCGAATTGGTCAGACTGAGTTGAGTGACGGCCAGCTTGGCTAACTGCTCTCGAGTGCCAATCAAGATTATCTGAGTCTTGTCAGGATTCAATTTCAGTCTGTTTAACCCCATTCATTGCATTCTATTGATCTAGACCTTCGACGCCTGCGGTTAATCGAGCTGCAGCATTCTGTGATTCGGAAGCTAGCAACACTTATGTATAACTGAGAATCATTAGCATATGAGATGAGTGGCCAGACAATCCAAAAGACTCAATGAAGTCAAAGATATCCGCTGCATACAGCAAAAATAGAAGGGGTCCCAAAACATCCTTGTGGAACGCCAGACGAGCAAAATTTCTGTAGAAATGCTCCCATTAAATGAGGCACGATGAGTTCGGTCTGTCAGAAATGACCGGATCCAGGCCAGGGTGCTACTTCCTAAGCCAAAGGTGAACTGCAGCCTTGACAACAGAATGTCCTGATCGACACAGTCGAAGGCTGCGCTCAAGTCCAGCAATAAACCACCTGCTGGTTGTCCATCGCGGTCAATATGTCAGACATGACCCGCAGAACTGCGGTCTTGGTAGAATGGTGTCTTCTGTATGCTGACGGCAACTTAGGCATAAGCTCATTGGCTACCAGATAGTCAACTAGCTGCTTTGCTGCCAATCTCTCGACCAGCTTGGACACAAAGGACAGGTTGGACACTGGCCTGTAGTTTTTGAGGTTATGAACGTCAAGAGGCGTTTTCTTTAACAGTGGTGTCACAACTGCCTTTTTATGAGATACCGGCAAATGCCCTTCAAATAGTGATGCATTGACCACTGCTGTCAAAAACGGCAAAACAGCGTGAATACAGTCGCGTAGCAGATGTGTCGGTATCGGGTCGAGAGAGCAAGACTTATAGCCGGAGTATTGGCGGACCTCATCAGCGCTGACTGCACACCAGGTCACCATGGATGGCTGCGAGATGCAAGCAGCCGAGCCAAACTGACTACTGGTTGTTGCGCCAGCTGCCTGGGTGTAACCAGCGGTTGCCAGGCGCACTGTCTTGACTTTTTCCTCAAAAAGTGCTGTAATTTATCAGCCCTGTGGGCAACAGGCGCTGAATCTTTGCCACGGCGCAAGACACTGTCCAGCGACCGCCACAACAGACTCGGAGAGTGACTCACTGCGCAGAGTGTGGTGCGCCAATAATGCGTCTTCTTTGCCTCATACAGCGCGTACTTCTTACGGAGGGTCGAAGTCCAGGCCTAACGAGCAGCATCACCGTGCGTCCGACGAAACTGCCTTTCTAGCCGCCGACAGACTCGTCAAGTCGCTCTACATTCAGAGTCAAACCAAGGAGATAGTGAACGGACTCGTATCATAACTACCGGGGCTGGTGCTCCCAGAACACGGTCATAGTCTGCAAACAACTCATCAGCTGCTGCTGTGTTTGCAGACGGCGCCCTGCCCAGAGGACTGCAAGCAATGGTCTCAGCGAAAGCAGTCCGATCCACTGACCTCCAGCCTCGAACAGTTCGAGGCGTTAGAGAAACCCTTACTGCTCGCATCGGAAAGTCAGCGACGACTAGATCACACGAGATTACACGTGGCGGATCCACAGTGACAGAAATGTCAGAGATGTCCTCCGAGGTAACTTCTAGGTCGAGCATACCTCCACGATACTGAGTGATACCTTGTACCCTCTGAGTCAGACCAAACATTTCAAAAAATATCGGCCAGGCTCGCTGCATCGGCGTCGAGAGTTTCTTCCACGTCAATATTGAAATCTCCGCCGATGACATAGGGACAGCGTAGCAGTGCGGTGGACTCTAACACGGTCGTCAGGTCTTCAAAGAACCGTGACGTCGGCTTGTCGGAGCCAGGCCGGTACACTCCGATGACGACCAGTGTAGAGCCACTGATGGTAACTTGTACCGCTAAATGCTCGAGTGTTGTTACTACAGGCAGCTGGATCAGCGTCCACTAGAACTCGTCACGCAGAATGATCGCCAGATGGTGCCAGACTTTCATAGTTGGGATCAGACGGACGGTCGACGCGTCGACAGCAGTGTAACATGGCGGCGTTGCCAGATGAACAACAATGTCGCCTGCTCACAGCTTGTTGCCCAGAGGCTGGACGTTCAGCCAGCCGGTAACTAGTCGTTGGCGTGGTTGACGACGAAACTGCGCACGTGATGCACTGTTTATGTTTACCATCCGTCTCGTCACGTGACGCACGAAGGCTGGAGCCCACAGCCGATAGGGGCTGGTCATTTCCGCCATCGTTCGTTACCGCCATAGAGAAACGATGCATACCAGTCGGTTCTGAGTCCGACATAAATCCGCCATGACGGAAACGACCAATGGCAGAAAGGATCGGCCCCAAACAGGGAAGACATTTGTAGGTTAAAAGTCATTTGGTTAGCATTTGGTTGGGTTAGTATTAGTGTAGGCATAATAGGTTCTGCCAGGAAAAATTGAAGGGTTCCATGCAAGAAGCAGGTATGTCAATATTTCTGTTTTTATTTTGCTCCCGTTATCATTTTTGAACTCTACGCTTGCCGATCTATTATGCAAATATCAAATCTACGCTAGAAACGTTATTTTTATGTTGGCATTTTTTTCAACAACCATGTTGATATGTATGGTTGATGCTCAACGTTCATTTGACTTAGTGACGGTCAGTACCAGAAATGCGAATAATACGCGACGTTTGTTTCGCCAGGAGCCGACTTTTCGGCTGCAATAACGAGATAGGTACGAGATATTTCTGGTACTTGCTGATTGTGCGTCGTAAAATGGCGACCTGGTTTCGTGCAAGAACCAGATAAATCGATATATCACTATGAAATTAATGGATATTTTAGTGCATGTGCTGCCAAAAAAACCCGGTTGATTGATTTAGAATTTGTTTAAAACACTTTTTGATAATTGCACGATTGAAAACTTTAACCGCGTTTTTTTCGAAACAGTAAAAGTGGAAGTTATCTGGTTCTTGCGCGGAACCCTTCAATTGTCGAAAGGTGCGCGACCGACGAAATACCGAAAATTTTGTGGTAAATACAGCTGGTGTAGGTGTACGTTCTAACGATCTGAAAACTCGGGCGATATGAGCGATAAAGAGTCGGCGAGCGAAACTGTTCGCATGCTGCATCGCTGAGAAATGACGCTACACCAAAGAAAGGACCCATTATGGCCGCACACAGGTTGACGTAATAGGGCCCGACATATCACATAATCGTCACCGTTGGCTGTTCTTTCATTGACGGCAGTTTGACCAGCAATGTTACGCAGGGGGAATTTGCTCTAATGTTCGGAATGCGATGATTTGGGGCCAATCTGCAGAAGAGTGAGGTGAAGTTGAACCGAAGTGGCGATGACACCAGGGCTGTCGAAAGGGGTTGTAAAACTAGGCTTGTTTCTTAAAGTTTTTTTTTACAAAACCTAAAAATCTAAAAAGTACAAATTTTAGAGGTTTTAAAGCTTTTTTAGAAAAACATTAAAAATCCAGATTTTAGACTCACAGTCACAGCAGAAAATTGTTTCCTTCCAGTCTAATTAGTTGTGTTTATAGCTATGCTAAAGTCTGCACATGGCTATAAATGACGTGGCAGGGGAATGGGTGTATCATGTATGAGATATTCTTCGTGAATTTTTGG
>Ga0049105_1000788_pt1 | contig 12317 bp, 11 predicted proteins | sample WorMetvaBAHAMAS1_FD_61260 | JGI IMG/M metagenome (GOLD analysis project Ga0049105, IMG submission 61260) | Worm MetaG Olavius vacuus BAHAMAS.1 | ecosystem: Host-associated > Annelida > Digestive system > Unclassified | place: Germany: Marburg | collected 2013-04-09 | reverse complement strand
GTCGCCAACTAGCTCGTAACAAGTTAGCGACTAGCTCGTAACTAGTCGCTAACTTGTTACGAGGAAGTTAACGACGTCACGAGGAAGTTACGAGGAACTGGTCCCAGTGGAATTTGGCCTAAATGCGGTGCCTGGAGGACAATGTCAGCTGTATAGATGAAATGCATGGCAGAAGTTCAATGCATGAAAATAACCTGATAATGGACTGGGCTGTGAGGGGGAAAAGGGTGGAGGAAATGTGGGGTTTGGGTTTGCGTACACAGTACAGTATGGTAATCAGTAATGATTCAAGTGGTTCACTACAAGACGCCCTCGTGCACTCAGAAAACCAACGCGCAGCAAGATTAGTCCGCCGGCATTAGCGAGAAAAAGAAACAAGAAGCTCCGCTACCGTGAACAGCACAGCGTGTCTGTCGTGCTTAGTTGGTGTATTTTATGACATTTCTCGGGAGAAAATCTATTGATGGTTAATCAACCACTTTTACGTAATTGGCCACGAAAGCTACCGAATTCGGCGAAATAAGGCAATATAATGGCCATTACGCCGTTCAAGGTCATTCGGGGTCACTGATTTTGGTACCAGTCGAAAACTCATATGCGACTTCCTATTAGTGATTAATACTAACTTACCTCTTATCTTGCACCGATTCCAAGTTATGGCTGATTATAATATGTCAAATTTTCACTAGCGTCAGGGGTCGCTTCACCTTAACGCCCCCGCTGGGGGTGATCCTCTGCAAATATCCGAATAAACTTTACCTCTCCAGAAACTAGAGGGATTATTCTACCACAAGCTGAAAACCGTACGATCGTATCTTCAGTCATCTGGACACAATACCGGAACGTGACGGATAGACGGACGGACAGACGGAATCCCTCTAGCTATTACAGCGCTCTACATTGCGAGCAATGCGGACGCGCTGTAATAAAAAAAGACTGAAAGAAAGGCCACAGACATCGTTAAGAAGAGCGGAAACACTATTAGCCTCTGTCCCTGTAGAACCGCCGTTCACCCTCCCTTTGGCGGAGAAGATTGTGATGTTCGCACACGCCGCATTCATCCGTCATTCTGTGAGCACAAATAAATGACACGTGCGCTTATAGGCGTAGGAAAGTTTTTATAGGGGTAGCCAGAGGAGGTGTAGGGGGCAGGTGCACCCCAAGGCTAAAATATCAAGCAAATTTGCTCAGTTTTGATGGTTTAACATCCTACTGTTACACGCATAATGATTAAAAATGCACTGCAGCACACGCCAGTTCCTGACAAAAGCACTCAAACATTTTCTGGGGAGGGCTTAACCCCTTCCCTAGACCCAACCCCCTTTAATACGCCAAACCCCAATATGACCACGCCTAGAAGTGCACACTCGCGGCGAAAATCTTGGCTACCCCATAAACGTTTTAGACGTGGGGCAAAATAGACGAGGCCTAAAGGCTAAGGCAACAGTTATATCAGCTAGGCGGTCTAAGAACACACCCTCCACGACGAGCTAGACGTCGGAAGTTCAGAACAGAACTATCACACGCAGCATCAGTGTAGTGCCAGAATGTTTTAAGGACGACAACGCAAGTCAATGGAAAAGTGGGAAATTCGACCCCCGCTCCCTCAAAAACCTCTGAACCGATCGTCACCTAAATTTGCATGGATGATTATGTTGGGGACCACTACCACTATGCAAAATTTAAATTTCATCACGCCATTACTCCCCACCCCCAAAAAAATATGCTAAAATGCGCATAGACTCGGCTGGTTTCTGGTTCTTCCTTCAGCCTCCAACCAATAACCTGCATCGCTTATCAATACGCCAAATGACGTCGTTTCGCGCTAGGGTGTGCAACAGTTATATCAGCTAGGCGGTCTAAGAACACACTTCCACGACGAGCTAGACGTCGGAAGTTCAGAACAGAACTATCACACGCAGCATCAGTGTAGTGCCAGAGTGTTTTAAGGACGACAACGCCGTCAATGGAAAAGTGGGAAATCAAATTCGACCCCCGCTCCCTCAAAAACCTCTGAACCGATGGTCACCTAAATTTGCATGGATGATACGTCGGGGACCACTGTCACTATGCAAAATTTAAATTTCATAACGATACCATTACTCCTGCCCCCCCCCAAAAAAAAAAATATGCGAAAATGCGCATCGACTCGGCTAGTTTTTTTTCTGCTTCTTCCTTCAGCCTCCAACCAAGACCCCTGCACCGATTTTCACGATCAATACGTCAAATGACGTCGTTTCGCGCAAGGGTGTGCCTTTTGTGGGTCCCGGAAACAAAATTTTACATGTCGACTTCAATTGCCCAAAAAAACGCAAATTTTTGGCCAATTTTTGACAGGACTGAAAATTTCTCGTCAAAAGGCCTTAACAATGGGGATGCTCATCTGTAAACTACCCTAAATCGTCATCGTAGCCCGATGAAAGTTGTACATTGAATAGGCAAATCGGGGTCAGGGAATTCAAATATGGGGTCATCGGCGACCCCCTATTTACAGGTCACGTGACCCAGCCAAACTTTGGAACAAAAAACGACTAAAAGGCGTTAACATTAGTGATGCTCACCTGTAGACTACCCTTAGTCGTCATCGTAGCTCCATGAAAGTTATATGTAGTGAACAGGCAAATCGGGGTTGAGGAATCGAAATATGGGATCACCTGCGACCCCTATTTACAGGTAGTGAATGGGTCACGTGACCTATACTTTTCGAATTTCGGGACCCTCTCTATATCCACCCACGTTGTGCTACCCCACCAAAGTAATAGTCACGTGGGGTGGGTCCCGGATACTCGACCATGCCAAGTTTCATCAAAATCAATTAAGGGCTTTCCGGTCCCTATAGGGGTCGAAATCTCAAGTGTTGTATATGGCACTAATTTTTGTAATCCATAATTGCAGACATAAATGTATCTGAAAAAATGCCAACATCACTTTTCTGATTCCTTATTCCATAACGATGCAAAAAATGTATAGTTTTAAAAATCTCCAAAAATTCCGAACAAAAATACATAACGAACCAGACTATTCTAGTTTCTTGAAGCTAACTTTCGCAATGATGAGTGTAGGCGGTCAAAATAGCACAAGTGCTAAAAGCTAAAAGCTAAAGACAGGGATTCTTATATAGCCCGTCTTACAATGAAACCTGACCAGCCGCGCTTTACAATCATCCGAAGGCAAAAGCCAATCAACTGCCACTAAGTGCGTTAAAGAGGGGAACCCCGCTCGAAAGCGAAAATTTGATTTGTGTAACATTGCGCGGCCACATTAGCAATAGCTGAGGTCTTGTTTCTCCTTATTTTAGATCCCGCCTGCCAGGGCAGTAGCTAGGATTTTAGCTCGGGATCTGAAAATTAGAAGGCTGAGAGCGGGGCTGGGTTCTTGGCAGGGGTAACCAGTCCCCTCCCCATCAGCTAGGGAGTCTGGGGAGAGGGATCGACTTCCCAACGGGGTCCATGCAGGGCGGAGCCCCGGCCGCCAAGCATTTTCTTGCATGTTGTAGACGCCAGATGACTTTTCCGGGCATTCAAAAGCTTCTGACCATGCTCCAGCCGCCAAATCAACAGTGGAAAAACGAGAAAGTAACGTAGCAAAGGGCGTGAACGCTCGCGTATCGCAGTGCATATTGTTTACAGTGCGAACAAAAATTCTCCAACATCTCTCCCCCTAAATACGGCCACGCTGCCTGCCGCCCCCAATTCTCAGGCTTACGAGTGTGCGCGTGGCTCGGTGCAGAGAAAAAGGTGCATGTTCACCAGTAGTGTATATAACGCACGTCAGCGGGCTCGTCGTATACGTGCTTCCTGTCGCTCGGCGCATGCGCAATACTCCATCACTCAGTGGCTAAGATTACGCCGGCGCCGACCGCCGCAGACGCAGTATTACTATACAGCCAATCGCATGTTGCTTAATTCATCCCATCTCTTCGCAACCGACTGTTTTTTTTGCTTTGCCTCTCTGTCCGTCCGTCTGTCCGTCTGCTTGTCGGCGTGTTTATCTCTCTGCTTGTGCGTGTGCTCATCGTCATCTGACGTTCAGTTAATGGCTTCGGCAGTTGGTCGGTTGCCATGGCAACTCGACCGCTGTCTCCGCAGCTCCGATGTGGAGGCGTTCCCATCATTGATTCTCGTCGCCGAGCGCAGCGTCGTCAGACCAGCCCGGCTCTCGCTTATCTCTGCCAGCGGCCAGGTTCCGTTGGCCGCCTCGAAAAAACGAGGCCGGAGCTACTCGGAAAAGGAAGTACGTGGACTGCAGGACCAAGGAAACGAATCATTGTTCGTCATACCACAGGAAGGAAGAACAGCCATAAGCATACGAGTGATTTGTGTCTAATAAGATTAGAGCGAGTAATTCCATTTTGTGGTCGTTGCTAATGGCTATAATCATCATTACGGTCTCGTGATCACAGTGGTCACCACGTGCTCTGTTTAGCGAGCAACGTAAAGAAAATGATGCAATTTTACGCTTTTAAAGCTATTTTTGTACTACCGTGAGAAAGATATTCGGCAGATATTTACATGTGTATGTAATGATTTATATATATATATATATTGATCTTTATTCTCCATATAATATGGTAGCAAAAGCAAACAAAACAAAAACAAGCAAGAATACTACAAAGTAGACTTGATGTTTTTTTGTTGTTTTTTTCATGTTTTCTTCATTTTTTATTTTTACTTATTCCAGGTATCTGTCCGTGCTTTGCCTGAATGCCTTACGGTTGTTACATTAGTGCTGTGTACTTTATAACTTGCTATACTTTGTTACTTCTATGCAATGTGAACAATTTAAATAACAATGTTTTCCACAATTTTCAGCCTAACTGTATAGTTTCTCAACTTCTGGATTTGACGCAGCAGTTTGCGGTCCGAACTCTGTGCGTCATAACGCCTGTTTAGTGGACTAACGGATGGATGGTCTGGTCGATCGTCGATCCTGTGACATCGTTCTTTTTGTCCGTGTCCGCGCCTTGTTTCAGCCGCTGACGTCATCATTATCCGTCTGATTCTTTATGCTCAGCCGACTGACGTAATAACGGAGTCATCACAACTGCCGACCCTGACTAAGCCGGCGTCTGTCACTTATTTCACGCACGCTAAATCGCAGAGGTTTCTGATCTTACAAACTGAAGTGTAGTAGTCGGACCTTCAACGTTTCTGGACCTCGGATCTGGAATGGACTGCCCGAAGACGTTGTTTCGGCCCCGACATTTTCAAGTTTTCGGCGCCGACTTAAACCCTTACTCTTCCCGGTCTTCCGGCAGTCATATCCTGATATTACCATCTAACTGTACATTTGATAATCCTTGTAGTGATGTTCATCACTTAGGCCACTCTAAAAATCACTGAACTGAACTGAACTGAACTGAAGACTAGTTAGGAGGATCATCCACGATAATTGAAGATGTAGATGTTTAGGCCTATATACCTTTTCGCCTAAAACTTTCTGACGGCAGATAACTGCCGATAATCCTACTACCGCACATTAAATCTTAATAATCCCGATCCTCGGCTTAAGCGCCATTCCACTTAACTCCTGTTCCGTAGTATACAGGCCAGGCCAATGTCCGATGCAAGCATATATGGCGTGAAATGTCATGGAGATGAAACGTCCGGCTGTCACTCGCACGGCATCAAGAGATCACATACATGTATATCCATCAGCAGTGGGCGTGAGTGGCTTGTGAGAAAGAGATTAACAGCCGCGCCTACGATAGTCAGCATTAGCATCCTGTACCACAAAAGGCAATGAACCCATGGAAAGTCATCAGCTAAGCTGGTGACTTCCTTAGCTATATGATAAAACATCTTAAAACATTTCTATTCTGTAAACTAAACATTACGGCATTCTTCTGGATCGTATTATTTTATCACACACTGTTAGTAGTGGTGGTTATAAAGATGGTTAGCCAAAGGTTGTGTGCAGTGAAAAGGTTTTCTTGATAATTATAGAAAAACTTTTTATGAGATAAGCTGCGTACAACCATTTGTAGAGGTTACGCAGGAAACCACCAGTCTTACTTTTCATGTTCACATGCAGTGCCAGGTCGTATAACCAGAAATTTTTATCGGGGGAACGGGGGGTATCGAGTTTTAATATGTATATGTATGTGACTGGTCGGCGTCAGCTGTAAGTCTCTATGTCCATTATTTTTAAAGGCTTATCCGTCAAACAGCCAAGCAAGCGAACAGACATTAACAGTTTATGATGATGATGATGATTATTATTATTAACAACAAAATTAATACAGTGTAACATTTCTTCGTCGGCCGAAAGCGGCATCTGTACATTAATTCGGAATGTTTTATTAAGCGCATTCGGTTTCGAAGGACAGCGCAACTCGATTAAATCTCGCCGTTTCTTCGTTTCCTCAGCCCATCCACCGACTTCGCCATTTACTGCACATTGATTTGGCGTAAACTTTGCCTGCGACATAAACCTGCAGTAAATGGGTTCTTTCGTGCCAGTGCTATTTTCGTAAACGACAACGAGGACTGAAACTAACGTCGACGAAGACTTTTAAATTTTTGTTAGTCTGTGCATTAATTAGGCAACTCGCTAATTTATAGCCATGTGCAGATTATAACGTACCTATAAACACAACTAACTAGACTGAAAGGCACCAATATTTTCTGCTGTGACTGTGAATCTAAAATCTGGATTTTTTAAAAGGTTTTTCTTTTGAAAATCTTTGAAAAACCTAAAATTTTGACTTTTAAAGTTTTTTTGGATTTTTTTTTGTTTAAAACTTTCAAAAACCTATAGGTTTAAAAAACCCATTTCTACAGCCCTGCTCTGAAATGACCCACTCTGTGTCCGATGGGATGTAAAACCCAACTGACTACTCAACTGTTGTTTTCTTTCGATTTGTGCGTCTCGCTATGCAGTGGCGTAGCCAGCTATGGGGCACTGGGGCACGTGCTCCCTCGACTTCTAACAATTTTATTTTTATTTCCCTTTGGAGTAAATCTGACAGCCAACTATCCAACTATTGTGTAGTCTGCGAGATCAGCTGGTACAGATGTCAACAACTCACAGCTCTTTCGATCAGTACTCCATTAGTCACAAAACTATTAGTCATCAAGCAGCTGCTGCACCCGGCCCTGAAGTCTACCGTGAGTGCCCTATGACCTAATTTCTCGCTTTGCCCCTCCTCGCAACAAATCCTGGCGACGCCACTGTCGCTATGTGTGTGAGTCTGTTCGCGCAAAAGCACAAATACGACTGATCAGTTGCTGTGAATACGTGTTACTGTGTACTATCGAAGAGATTGGATTTTGGTAAAATTTGACATTGACCTTTGACCTTGGGAGCTATTTCCGTATAAGGAAATTGCATATTATAACTTGAAAGCTACTGGTCAGATTTTGCTGCAATTTAAGTAAGTAAGCAAGTAAGTAAGTAAAGTCACTTATATCGCGGCGCCGATATCGCGAAAAGAACGAAAACGCCGCAACAGCGCCGGGTGGTCTTCGAGGGTCATTGAAAACGCCGGTAGCAAGAAAACATAATAACAGTACAGAACAAGAAACTCATCAGGAGATGAGATAGCGAACGTGAACTTTCTTTACGACGAAATCGTGCACGCACTACAAAATACAATAGACTCGTGCATAAATTCTGGCACAGATCGACGCGGTTATGTGTTGGAACGCATGTGTTTACCAAATTCAGTGAAATAACGCAATATAACGGCCATTACGTCGTTCAAGGTCACCGAGTTTGGTGCTAATCGAAAGCCCATATGCGACTTCCTATTAGTGATTAATAGTAACTTACCTCTTATCGTGCACCGTTTCCGGGATATAGCCTCGGAAAGGTCCAAAATCGCTACATTTTCTACCACTCTTTGGTTTAACCCCCCGACGGAGGGGTTTCCCTGGGTCGATCTCCGTAAAATTTTGCCTGGATGTCGTCAGGTCACCACCGTATTAAACGGCGCAGAAACATTGCCAAAAATTTCACTCGGCTGAGTAGGGTGCACGAACGTTACAGACAGACAGACGACAGACAGACGGACGGACGGACGACGACATATAGCGAACATGAACATGAGATCACGATCGCTAAAAATAGAACAACTTAACCAACAACTAAATAAAGGTACATGTTAATTTCTTAATGAATTTCTCATACCGTGTTTTCAATAATACACTGGGCACCTCACAACCAAACACAGTTTGACAATAGTGTACTATTTCTATATTAGATGTCCTTAAAAATCTGTTCACCGTGAAGTCAAGCGACTGCAGTATCCTTTTGTCTAGATTACAAACTTCTAAGGCATATATTAGGATCGGAAGGCATTTATGTTTCAGAAGTTGTACCATTTTAGTTGGTTAGTTGTATCAGTCGAATTAAAGTGGGAATATTTGACTTCAACTTTCGACCTTGACATTTATTTTACGGCGAGTCCATATCTCTCATACGGGGGAAGGGGTGGCAGGACACAGTTTGTGCTGCCGTATGACACGGTCGGCAATTACTCCGGTTTCATAGATGACAGAGCCGTAGAGTTTGCGTGCAGCATGGCATTTGACGGATGATGGTTATGATGGTGATGATGTGCAATGATTTAATGTGCACTTAAAAGCTTACTAGAAGCCAGCTTAGCCTAGAACACAGTGCCAACGTTAAAACCGAGATTCCCGAGAAAAACGACAAACAACTGGAATCCATGGAGTCAGTCCGGTGGGTGGAAAGGTAGAAGAACTAGAACTATGGAGGAAAGGATTTGTGGAAAAGATGAGTTTTGAGCATGGAGTGGAAGAGAGAAGGAGTAATGGATGGTGACAGTGGTAATGAAGGAAATGATGAACTGACATGTGTGAGATGATCAGATAAGAGTGATAAGTCTGCATCGAATGGTGTGACAGCTGCTATCTTTGTCACGTCACCGGAAGTGGCCTCGCCTAACTAAATAAACGCATTCGCGGGTGGTCTGCCTTAGACTAGAAAGCAGTCTTGTTTTTGAGCTATAACCAGATACGCATCGGTGGAAATCGCGACAAAGCCAGACTAACTGAGTTTAAGTGAGAAGTTAGAATATCTGTTTAGCTAAGCAAAATAGCCAACAAAAAGCACGTGAATTATTACGCTATTAACCTACAGTTGACTGCTCGGGAGGACAATGACCACCATACGGCGAGATTCCAGTAATCAGTAATCAAGTTAACGAGTAGCGAAGAAAAATAAAACGTCGCGTAATGTGATTGCTAACAGGTATACGCTTGACATTACCTGCAGGGAGCTTTCTATGTTTCTGATGTCTTCCTCTCCAGATATAGACCGTAGGGTCTAGGCATACACACGATCGTGTTCATTTAATTACGTGTTGCGCCAGCATTACCTCGCCTCGCAAAATGTCATCGATCCACCGCTCTGCAGGTCTTCCTGGCCAGGGCGTTGGAGCCATGGTGGCTGAACAGCCATGGTCGCACAGTATTGTAACGCCGAGATCACGTAACACTGAGGGCTCGTCTATACAACTGAACCAGCAACTACAAATAGACTACAACTACAACTACAAACGCCGTTCCACACACACATACAGCAGCAATATAAAACCCCAAATAGCCACAGCATCCATGAATACGTCTGGCGGTGGGAGAAGCTTTGGGATGGGAACATGAAAGGATCGGTGAAAGCCAGCCTGGAATAAAAGAGTGAATGAGTGATGAAAGATAAGAGTGATCATCATCATCATCATCATCATCATCACAGAATTCTTTAATAGAAGTCGTCACACGCAACTAGTATGATATCGAAGATGACGACGTGGCGTCTGTGAAAAAAGTAAAAGTGAGGGCAACTGAATCTCGTTAGTCGTTATCCTGATAAAATGGACCAAGAAGTTGATTCTATAAACAAAGTGACATACGTATTGAATAGAGCGATTTGTGATTAGGTTTTCAGAGTGGCGTAGGTTGGTGGCGAGCAACAGTGACAACGGGTGAAGAGCGAGTGTTGCGAGAGGGGCCCAACAAGTGTAGTGGGACGCAAGGGAATGCCGTTCCCCACATCCAATTTATGGCTCAAGCCTCAAAGCTTTCCCCCACCTCAGATCGTTACAATGCGAGGGCACGGGACCACGGACAGGGGGCCCAAACCTGGATGTACCGTTTTCCCACCTCTGATTTTGCATTTTAACCACCTCGCCCAACGGTTAAACGGAAATCAAGCTATCGAGATTATGCAGATTGGGTAGCTGTGAGAATTTTATACGTGAGAGAAAAAAGTTTATATTCTATTCGTTTATTGATTTTCAGCTAGTGTATAGACACTCGAAGACAGAAGTGATGTGAGAAGATTTAGAGGTCCGGGTGACAGCACAAGCGAGAGAGAGTTCTGGATGTTTTAGAATCTGTTTATTTGAGACTTTGGTAGATTATAGCGCAACTTATGATCGGAGCGTTTTTTGAGAAATTAGGAAACCATAAGCCTGATAGTGATAACAATATGTTGTCTGCAGCACCTGGTTCGTATATGGCTATATATGGTATATATATTCGTATATGGATACGTACCGTGCTGTCGTTGACCGTATAGGCCTAAGCCTAATGGACCGCGGTATTTTTCGTTTCCAAGCAGCACTGTGTGTCAGTTACTAAACATAGTCATCTACGCCTACCTAGCGCGTGCTAATGACATGTCGCCGCTTGTTCGCGTGATTTGCTCTGCAGAAAGCCTACAAAATGTCAAGGTATATGGAAGCTGTCGGAGGTCGACGGATCCAGAAAATATCGGTCTGCCTTCTGCAGTTCCATTAACCGATCCATGGACTCTGCAGTATCGCACATGAATGAATAAATGAAAGTGCAATGATTTAAAGTGCATTGGAAAACGACTAGGAGCCGGCTTAGTCTAAAACACACTGACACACATACCATACCAACGTAGAATTTGGTGCAAATCGACGTATTAAATGAATTAAGTATATGAAAAATACAGCTTATTTACATCACACAAATGTAGGCCCTACCTGGATGAATGGCTCCATGACGAAGATGAACAGTCTCACAAAATGAGTGTTATCTCCAGATGCTAGTATATGCATGAACTCTCTCGCTATGGTCTGCATATTGGCTCTGTGTTAATTGGTTCTGTGCTGACGACATTGCACTTCTGGCTTGCAGTTGCTTTGGTCTTTAGCATCTCGTCAACATTTGCATTAAGTATGGTGTTCAGTGGGACATTAAATCTAATTCTCAAAACACTCAACTTGCCTGCTATAGGTGGAAATTGCCCTGATGCTAAATCTGTCACATTTGGAGCTGTTTCCTTGTGTTGGATTGTGAAAATAAACTATATAGGTTGTTATTTAGATGTAAAGAGTGTGCAATTAATACTTCTACATTATGTGGCAGGTTTTATGGCAATGACGTTTTTTAAATATTTATAACGTTATGGGTAGCAATCGGAATAAAATCACTGCTCTGCACTTAATTCAAACACACTGCCTTTCTGACCTAATGTATAGTTGTGAAGCTTCGAGACTGTGAACTGTGAGAAACGTGTTGATTGCCTGGAACAATGCTTTTCGTAAGATATTTAATGCACATCGGTACGTGAGTGTTAAACCCTTGCAGTATCATTACTCATGTCTATCTCTCTCCATTATGCTACCTGTGAGAAAACTTGTGTTTACGAAGAAAGTGTTATTTAGTGACAATATGCCTCTTTTCTAAGTGTTGTAAAGACAGTACAGCTAGTATCTTTGCTCTGGCCGACAAGTTTCACATCGCGTCTAATACGTATCGAACGCTAGTGTGACAACAAGTAGAGATATATTTTGGTTGTATTATTCCTACGTAAAACAAGTAGCTCAGCTATCGCAGAGAGACCGCACTGCAGGGTGGTTAGTTATGGCCAAAAGTGGAAGACTGGAACTGGGAGACAATATTTTATGGACATAGGTCTACCTTCAACCACTGTGACGTAATTGGCGAGCAAAGCAATCAAATTCGGTAATAAAACGCAAAATAAATCTATTACGCCGTTCAAGGCCATTCAAGGTCATCGAGGTCGGTAGGGAGAGCTTTACTGCACGTGAGGCCCGGAGAAGGCTTCAAGTAGGCTCACGACAAGCGTGCGAGTCGGCGAGGCGGCCGAAGAGTGCTTTGCAAGCTCGGATCCTGCTAGCCTAGTCCCGAGACCGCAAGAATGATCACAGTCAATCACAATCACAATAAGCCTATGACGTTTGTATTTTTTTCTTGTTTTGTGTTGTGTTTTAGTGTATTTGTTTACCTTTTTATTGTCATGTTATGTATGCTACCTTTTTTGTGTGTACTTCGTGGACGATTCTTATACTAATAATAATA
>Ga0049105_1000787_pt1 | contig 12323 bp, 8 predicted proteins | sample WorMetvaBAHAMAS1_FD_61260 | JGI IMG/M metagenome (GOLD analysis project Ga0049105, IMG submission 61260) | Worm MetaG Olavius vacuus BAHAMAS.1 | ecosystem: Host-associated > Annelida > Digestive system > Unclassified | place: Germany: Marburg | collected 2013-04-09 | reverse complement strand
TAATCACTGTAAATGAAAGGAGATATTGCTACCAGTATGTATTTCACTGCTGATTGACTATGCAGTTTTCCTACTATAGCGATAGGAATGTCAGTTACTATAAATCACTAATATGAAGTCGCATACGTTCTTTCGCTTTGTACCGATCCCGATGACCTTGAATGATCTTGAACGGTGCAATAGCCCTTATTTTGCGTTTCTCATCGAATTCGATAGCTTTGCTGACCGATTATGTCACAGTGTTTGAAGCCAGACTTACAATATCAGTAAAATATTGTCTCTGAGTTCCAGTCTTCCACTTTCTGCCAAAACTAATGTACCCTGCAGCGCGGTCTCTCTGCGATAGCTGAGCATCTTGTTTTACTATGAATGCAAGTAACACAATATTCACGATTAACTGATGACTGGGCAAAACGAAGGGCAAAAATTCTATAGGCCTAAATTATTAATAACTCAGCCGGAGATTGTTCGATTTCGCACAAATTTGCTACAATCTACAGACTATGACCACGTGACACACAATGTACCAGAAACTTTCAAGATCAAGGGGTCAAAGGTCAACGTCACATATCTGCAGCAAAAAAACGCCATAGGTTAAGTTAGGAACGGATAGCTTAGGGGACCGACCGAGTTGAAACTTGGTAAAAATTATCTCAGAGCCGAGCGCAACACCGTCACGTGACACAAGTTGAAGAGAAGCGCTACAAATTGGAATTAGAAGAACCACAGAAATAATGAATAAAGAATACAACATGGTGTATGCGTCTATAATCGCAGACACAAATATTCGTAAAATCATTGTCTTTTCAAGTTTTCATGATCATCATCATCATCATTATCATCATGTCTTTAGTCAAACTGTGACAACAGTGACAAACCGCACAATGCTATAGTATTAACAAAGTTGCTCTAAATAAGCTATAACAGCGTGTGTTAATAAATGTCTTTGTACAAGATGCGCGTGATAAATTCACAGTCCATAAGATGACTAGCATGAGCCGGTAACTGCATGTCTGCCATGCCGACCGTGTCGCTCGCTGACCATAGTTCTGGGAGGCAGCAGATGGTGGCGACAGAAGGCTATGTATGACATGCTGCGGTTGCAGCGCATTCTATCGAAAAGTCGGTCGTCGCACTCCAGCAACTGCTCGCCGAAGTCTGGTAGGCTCGGCGGACAGAATCCGCAGCGCTTGTTGCGGCGAAGGAAGTCGTCAACTGGTTCGATGTCCGGCGCAGTGACTTACGGACGGTGCAGTTTAAAGATATCTTCCCCGTGTGACGCCAGTACGATTCCTGCTGGATCTATCGCGAGCATGTGTGGTGCGTCAGGGCGCAAACACGCTGGATGCTGTGAGCATTGACTGCGTGCACTGCATGCAACTGTCTGTCTGTGCCTACTGGGCTACTGTGAGTAATGTCATTCATCTCATCATCCTGTCTTGTTCGTTGGTTGAACTGCATGAGTTCAGCTGTGGCCGCTGTACGTTTAGCTGACTACGCTGCGAGCAACATTTAGTCACTGCACACAGCACACACACTGCTGCTGCTGCTGCTCATGATGATGATGGTGATGGTGATGGTGGCGGCGGCGGCGGCGGTGGAACTAAGCTGGTCGTGACGCCTGCCTGCATGCGGCGCGTCGATGCGTGTCTCAGACGAAGTCATATCAGCGCGACCGTCGACACGACACTTGTCCCTGGTGGGCCCCGCGCCGGGTCCTCGGGCCGGGCAGTTGGGCGTCGTATCGACCAGCGCTAATCGACGGCGACAACTGACAACAAAGCGGTCCCTGGACGCAGCACACGGCACCGTGGAACGGACATTAACTGATGACCGGCCTACCAGACAGACGGACAGACAGACGGACGGACGGATCAGCGCAATGGACAATGTCGCGTGGAGCGTCATGGACAGTGAATGACAAACAGCGAACAAGACACGTCAGCGTCGCGTGAAACCACTTCACCTCAGCACATCACTCTCAGCAAACTGACTTCTCATAGCAGTTCATTGTTGTCAACTGTCTGCCAGTACGTGACAACCTCATCACACAGTACACACCACACAGCACAGTAGCTCATCACACAGTACACACCACACAGCACAGTAGCTCTATTATTATGATACCGCGTTGAGGAATTCAAGCTTCCGATCCAGTGCAATCAGAATGAGATGACGTTGCAGCTGCTGGTCATGCAGCCTCAGCAGACTTGGTCTATAGTTCTACATTAATTCCTCGAGTCAACTACAGCCAACATCATGTAGATGATCGGCTGCGTGTTCCCGTATTCAGCGTCATTTGACGACCCATCACAACGCAGCCTTAACACATTACACTGTGTGTCTGTCCGTCTGTCTTGTACGAATAAGTCAAGAGAGCCATGACATCATAATGACGCCGTGATGCTAGTAGGCGGGGTCTATTGGCAATTTATTCTGCGTCTAGAACTTTCTCTGTGTAGAAAAATTTGTAAATGTTTCGCCTAAGAGTTCGTCGTAAACATTTCATCGGCAGTGCCAGTCAATGTTGCAATCAACCCTGTGATTTCAGTTATAGAGATGCATGATACAATTTGTATTAATATCAGCAGAGAGAAATGCACCATAGTTCGAGAACTCGTTTTTTAAAAATTTCAGTATGTCAGCCCTGTCAGGAATTGCAACATGTCCACGAATTTCAAAGTAAAAAATTCAGTTAGGCCGTGAACACTAAGAATAAGTTAAGATTGTAACACTTTACATTAAAGCTAAAAGTATGCAATATCACTGCAGTCGAGTCAGTCAATCAACGCTTCAGTGTCGTCAAATAAATCAAGTTTTGTTTATTTTTTTATTCACACAAAAGAGCAAAGAAATGCTGTAGCTTATAAATTTAACATAGTCCGCATTTGCTGCGGACCTACTTACTGCTGGGAGTTATCGAATTCTAGCGAATTATAGCATACTCTAACGATGCCAAAAATTCACGGATTATCGGTGAATTCTAAGACAAACTGGCTGTCTGTTATGTGTACGTATCTGTTGCTAGCAAGCACATAACGTACCTGCACTTTGTATCCTCGCGCGTAGTCATCATGCGTCCAACCACAGTCGCGTAGTATCAGCTGCACGCGCTCATGATCGAGCGTGCTCAGCAGCCGGTCAAGCAGGATCTTGAGTCGTATTGGCAGTACGGTTCACAGAGTAGAAGAAGAGCGACTGACCCAGACGTGTGTTGAGTGATGATCTTGAGTCGTATTGGCACGGCGTTCATACGACGCAACATGACAGACGCCACGTCTAACACGTGACCACAGTCGCCACCTGTCACCCGTGACGTCATTGCCTGTGACGTCATTGCTTCCAGCATGTCGTTGGACGGCAGTGCACACCTTGCACATCAACATCGGACACGTTCAGTAGCTGCTGGTCACAGTGGTCACAGTGGTCGTGTGACTTGCTAGCACTGTAAAAAGTTGAGGTGGGGAACACCGAAAGCGACAAATTGGAGGTGGGGAACGGCGTTTTGTTGCGTCCTGTGAGACTTTAACTACAGGTAATATTGTCAAAGTAGCATACGTTGTAATTGTGTATTTGTTGACGAATAATGCTATGATGACAAGCGGCGACGTGACGTGCGTTGCGTGCAATACTAAACTCGAGTAGGCCTACTTGTAGACTCATCGGTTCATGATCACTGTTTTTAAGATTTACACTTGTTCGCTTTTCTCTGCAAGACACAGAACAGTGAACTGACCGTGAACTGACGGAGCGCCTATGAGATGGACAGACAGAGTGACAGACAGACAGACAGACAGAATGAGTTGGAACTGACCGTGCGACTCGGTGGACAGACGGACGCGATGTGCAGTGACTGCGAGACGATGTTGCTGTGAGTCGGCGACGACGAGCGAATGTTCTCATCATTGCTAGCGTTGATACTTGAACAGTTTAACAGCGCTGCCGGCTGTAGTCACGCGAGACAGCCATCAGCCAATCACTGACCAGCCACTGACCATACAGTGACCACTGACCGGCGACGCGCAGACAGTTCAGTTGCCATGACAGACGCGCCACGCCTTGCAGACGACGCGTCTTACTGTTCACTTTACAAGTGATTGGTGCGCGTACGCGGCGTGTTTAGAGACGTAGCCGTCAAACAGTCTTCCATCAGCACTGCGTGACAGCAGCCTGTCACTGAACACGTTTCTCAGCGCCGACTCAACACTTATCGGTTTGGACAGTTGTGAACGCCACCTGGCGCCGTTGTGGCGTTTCTCGGCGACTCTGGCGCCCGATATAAATGTCATGACTTAACTTATTTACTTACTTACTTACTAACTAACTGTCTCAATGTTTGCTTCGTTGTTCAAACCAGTGAACTACTAACAGTCTAACAGTATCAGGTTGATATGATGATAGTGCGGTGTGGCAGTACCACTAAGTCTCATGTCCCGTGGTTTGTATTGTCTCTGAAGCACGTCTCGCAATTTCGCAGCGTCGTCAAGAACGTTATTTGCTATAAGAAAGTCTGTCCGTCCGTCCGTCTGTCACATTCGTGGCTCGCGCCTAAACAATTCAATGTATCGAAATACTTTCTGCATCATACGACAGACGGATGTTTCGAGTTTCTTTTGGCCAAATTTTGCAATTCTAAATTTAGGGGTTTACCCTAACGAGTGCGCTAAAGAGAGGCACCCCCGTGTACAGTGAAACTTGGAACAATAATCTGCCATATCTCATCATCATCATCATCATCATCATCCACGAATTTCATCGCGACGCAAGTCTTGAAACAAAACTTCAGGGCCGCTAACGAAAACGGTGCGAGATACGATTACAGTTGCTATTATTCAATAAGCCTAATAGGAAATCCCTGGCTTTCCACTGAGAGGCTTTCCACTGGTACCGAAATCAGTGATCTAGAATGACCTTGAACGGTGTAACGGCCGCTGTGCACTGTGTACCGTCCTTGTAGCTGCACGTTAAATCTGTCGTTCTTACCGCACTGCATTGAATGCAGGGTGGTCTCTTCACGAGAAAGCTGTCTGTCTGTCTGTCAAACGCATGCATTGTGACAAAACGGAAGAAAGATCTGTCCAGATTTTTATACCATATGAAAGACCATTTAGCCTAGTTTTCTGTGAAGAAGAATGGTTGGTGGGGGCGACCCCTTTTACCTGAAATTTTGGGTCAACCGGCCCCCGTTGGAGCGAAATCGCCGATTTTGAACCCCCTAGCGCCTCAGCCGTAACACCTCACCTAGCGTAAAAAGTTCAGTAAGTCTACTACGCGCTTTCCAATGAGCCTAAGATGATCATAATAATAATAATAATAATGTTGACGTTTCACTTGTTTTGACTTTATATTTCATGAATTTGATGCAGTGATTTGACGCAAATCTAGACAGAGCAGTTGTCAGTGGTAACGTGGAAGTGATGAATGCTGAGCTGAGCGGACTCGTGGCATGGCATAGCGCGTGTGTAATGTATCCGCCAACGACAGACGACAGTCGTAATGGCTGCCAGTCGCTGTGGCCGGCTTAACTCTACTCATCTGTGTAGACAAACACGTGTATCGTCTACAATATATTGATGACTGTATCTCAGTAAATCCCGCGAGAACAGCGAGAAGAGAGAGGCTGAGAGGCTAGCAACACGTCGCATATCAACGGTCGAGATACACAGATGCTGGGGTGACGTCAATTGTTAGTGACATGACGCCGGATAATGGCCAACCGACGACATCACTGCTCCGCGCTCCCAGGACCAGTGGTCAGTGGTCAGTGGTCAGTGGTCAGTAGCGTAGCGCTGTGCTCTGGTGATGCTCGTATGTCACTATTTGTCGACACAAGTCAACTGCTCACTGTTACTTACTTGTATCATGACGCGTGTCAAACTCACTAAAACACAGTAAAAGCATAAAAAACTATTAGATTAACATCATTAAAAGTTATTAATCTATTTTAGTTAGTTAAACAACAATTACTGTTATTAATAAATGTAACTGTATAACTCAAAGAGACACATGATAGGAAGGCACAATAGTTGGCTAGAAGCCTAGCTCGGACCAACTAATACTCAATCTGCACAGCTGGAAATCAGTAAAGGTCGTGATTCTTGTGAATCTTGGTTTACTTATAGCTTTGATACTGTACTTGCGCATGCTACAGATTCTTTTTTTCTAATTGTGGAATCTACGTGATAACCACATAGTTATTAATCTACGTCATTGTGCTCTGAAACGTCATGTTGTCTCGTGTCTTTGCTCGCTGTGTGTTGGTCGCGCAGACGTCACCATCATTGCACGTGCAGTTAGTAGTTCCGTCATTGTCCTGTTTGTGTGTGGGTCTTTCTATGAACCGGCATGTCTCATGATGACGATGACGATGATGAAAATGAACTCAAGTCGGCTACTGATGACGACAGCAAGTCACAGTTAGAGACGACGTCACGTGACTGGCTATAGTTGACTGTGACTGTGTCGACCGTGCACTGACTGATCTGGTGCGGCCACTCCGAGCGCAGTTTGACGGACGATGTGTTACAGAATCAGCCACGCTAAAACTGACTCCACGTGGCACGTGACACGACTTTACGATGATGTCATCAACAACGTCACGTCTCCTGGCTTGACTACTGCAACAATCTACACGCGTTAGCGTGTTAATTTGGATTGACTCATGCACGTGCAATTACGCCGTGTAAATTTTCTCATGTATTTTATCCGCGTTAGGCCAACGCCAGCACCTCATTTTACCAGCGAAGCTTTATTCTGTCTTTGTTCTTATCTCACCTTCGATCGCGCCGAAATGTTGACCTGTTTCGTCTTCGTGAAAACAACGCCATCATCTTCAAACACAACATGCACAGTGCTGAGTGCTCTCAATTCGCGTTTCAAATTTTTTTTGGAAATTTGACTACGATAAAAAATTACGAGCCCGCGACTGCCTGCCCGCGGGGTGTCTCGCTGCAGTCTGTAAACAACCCTTCTACAACGCAGAAACAGCCTTTACTCGTAAGAAACTGTACAATATAGTTTGTTCAAAAACATTGTAGGAAATAGTAGTTAAAGTCAAAATTGTATACAAGTGAAATGTCAGCCTAATAGATGAATGTGAACTAGGTGCTACTGCAAGGATCGTAGGTTATCATGTTAGTTCAATGTCGTTAACATGTGATGCGTGCATTGCGCACACATAACACAATCAACACTACAGCTGCATTGTGCCAAACTGGTCACTTCAAGTCACTTGGTGCCAATAACGACCATTAACAGAGTCACTCCGCTGAACAGATTTAACACCGAGATGGCGCCACTGCGCGCGCACGTTCAGTACAAGACACGCTATACTGAGCGCCGCGGTCCCTGTTGACTTGCTGTGCTCTGATTGGAGTGTCAAGCCATGTCTCATCACTGATTCACACACTACAAACAAGCCGCCATGTCATAGCTCAACAGCAGACCATCACTGTAAAGTCTCCGCTTAAGTGTTTTTGTATCGCAATAATTGCAGTTAATGTAACATCTAACATCTAAATGAGTCATAGAGGTGTAGCGTGCTGTGTTGAACAAGAAAGCAATACACGACTGCGTCACGTTGTGAGCTTTTTGAATCAAAGCATCTTTATTATCAAGTTAATTTCATTGCCCTATTTAACTGGCAATTCTTCATTGGAAATACGCGTACCAGTGCCATCGTAAACACAGGTGGTTTGTGATATGGTTATGACGATGACACCTGTGCTCCTGTGTTTTTTTACAGTTGAGTTGCGGCGCCTGCACGGTGATGCAGTGAAGCGTGACTGTGGTGGTGTCATGGCGGGCCCCGGGCCCGGCATGGCGGGCCATGATAGCGATGTGCGGATATCGTCGTCAGGAGAAATTCGACATCGACGCTCTCACGCTGCTTGTCCACAACACATTACCCATGAGACCACCAACGTCGTTTTTCTCACGCTTTATTGACGTCAAATAATCACGGGAGTGATTGCAATATGCAAACATGTTTGATTTCTTAGCTGTTTAATCATCATGTTTACCAAAAACCCGTTTTCTAATAAAACGTAAAAGCTTAACAAAGCATATGATCATATGTGTCACGTGCAAACACAGGCTGCGATTGTGGGGTTAGGGTTAGGGTTAGTAGGGTCAGCGTTAGTTTTATTTTTTTTGCAATTTTTTTGGTTTCGGATGTACGTTAAAAGAGCGAAAATTAGCAAGTAGAGTGGCTCAGCGGTAGCGTGTTTACATTGCACTGCATAGGTCGCCGGTTCGCTTTCCGGGTGTCATTACTTTAAAAAAAGTTTATTTCCACAGTGTTCCGTAAATTAGGGTTATGGTTATTTTTAGGAGGTTAGTTTTAGGGTTAGAGTTAAGTTAGGGTTAGGGTTAAGCTTAGTGTTAGACTTAGGGTTGCGTTGCGTTATAACAAATCGCACCTGGGAAAACAAGAAACTCACCAGGAGATGAGATAGCGAACGTAAACTTTCTTTACGACGACATCGTACACGCACTACAAAATACAATAGACTGATGCATAAATTCCGCCGCAGTTATGTGTTAGAACACTGCAGGTTTACCAAATTCAGTGAAATAATGCAATGCAACGGCCATTACACCGTTCAAGGTCATTCAAGATCACCGATTTTGGTACCAATCGAAAGCCCATATATGACTTCCTATTAGTGATTAATTCGAACTTACCTCCTATCTTGCACCGTTTCCAAGTTATGGCTGATTATTGGTCAAATTTTCGCTAGCGAGAGGGAGTGCCTCACTTTAACGCTCTCGCTGGGGTGATCTCCTGCCAATATCGCCATAAATGATATATCGCTAAAAACTAGATTCTTTGGCCTACATTTCTGCTGCAGAAAGTATTGGTGTATCTTCGACCACTTTTACGTAATCCGAAAGCTACCGAATTCGGTGCAATCCTTTACGCTGCGGTTAGGGCTATTAAGCCGTTCAAGGTCATCCAAGGTCACCGAGTTTAGTACCAGTTGAAAGCTCATATGCGACTTTCTATTAGTGATTAATGTTAACTTAGCTTCTATCTTGCACAGTTTCCGAGATATACCGTTCGATAGGTCCAAAATCGCTATATTCGTCTACCCCTCTTGTGTTAACTCCCCCGACGGAGGGTTCCCCTGGAACGATCTCCGTAAAATTTTTACCGAAAGGTCAGAGATGGTCAAGGTACCAAATGGCATAGAAACATTACCGAAAATTTCAATCGCCTGAGTAGGGTGCTGGGTGCACGAACGTTACAGACAGACAGATGACAGACAGACAGACGGATAGACGACGAGATATAGCGAACGTGAACGTAAGTTCACGTTCGCTAAAAATTCACCAGTTATCAACCGTCTTATACACTGCGTCCGGAAAAAAGTGGACCCCTAAGTAAATTGCTATAATTCAACATAAAACTTGTCAGATTTGTCTGAAAGTTTACACATGCGAACTCTAAAACATATCAATAAAATTGTGCCTGTTACTTTACAAAAGCACAGGAAAAGTTTAATTTTATTTAGATTTGAACTGCATCAGTGTAATTGTACGCTGTCCGGATAAAACGTAAACCCGTAGAACGTCGTTACTGACTGCAGCATTAAATTAACGCTGCCACTAAAAATATAGCTTTATGCACAACATTTTTCAATAATACAGCAGGAATCTAAAAGTTTTCTGCAAAAGTGTTCAACAGTAATAAATATTTAGTTACTTTCTTACTGATGCACTTACTTACTAACTCAGTAGCCGGCCGCCTGCTGTCGAGTGTCGACGTCAGTAGGAAGGCTATCGAACGACGAAGTTTGTCTAAGTTTCCAAACAGAAACATGTCTGTCGTTTTCGAATAATTTGGTAAAGAAGGTCGATCATACCATGAACGAAGTTGCTGCGTTGGAAAATATATATTTTCAGTGATGTAATCTATTATTTAAATGTTAATAAAACTGATGTCGTTAGGTATTTCTCTAAACTAATATGCCATTTCTTGTTGATTTGTTTTCAAGTTCGTATGTCTTAAATTTCAGCCAAATCTGACAAGTTTTTCTTAAGTTATAGCAATGTGGGAGTCCGGACACAGTGTAGAATTAATTTAGAAAATTATCAACTGACAGGAACTGCGTAGCGGTTGCTGGAGGGCGTCTGTGACGGTGACTCTGATTGTCACTCAGCTCACGGCGCGCACGCAGCGCAATCGACCGAACGCTCAACGATAACTCGCGTCGCGAACTAGTGCGAGAGCACGTGACTACCCTCTGACCTGACCTTGATAACCTCTCTCACCTTTGACCTCAATAGGACGCTATCATACGACCATGAACGACGCCGTCTGTGTGACGATGAGCCTGCAGTGCACTGTCCTGTCTGTCCGTCTGTATGTCTGTCTTTCTCTCTGTCTGCTACAGTATGAGACACAGCACTGTTCTCGATAGGCCTAGTGCTCTAAGATTGTACTGATGACCTCTCAGTCAGTTAATGTCTGTTAATGGCCACGTGTAACACGAAACGTGTCAGTTAACGGAGATGAATTCACTCATCGTCACAGCAACTCAGATCAAACGTCGCTGTTATTCTCCGCACGACAATCAACAAACACATTCTGGCGCTAAAACTCTCCATTAAGTATACGTTACAACCTGGTCTATTATACGAGTGTAACGAGTATAATCCACTGTAGACATGTTGTAACGTACTTATTTCATGACTGTGACAAACTCCGAGTTCGGTCTCAGTAGCAGCGAAGAGAATCGGTGTCGGCAAGATGCTATCAACATGTTCAGAGTACGAACTACAGTTATTGAGTTGAGTCGTGTTGGGACGACTGTTGTTGTTCATTGTACGCTTATTAAGCATCGTGAAAATTTGATCTGCAGTTTAGATTTTCTGATATATCTGACGATAAGAATGCGGATTATATTAAAATCTGAGAGCTATCTACCGCCAGTCACCGCGGTATGTATATGATGGGTCGCTTTTCATATGGCATGATAGGCGTGCTTATGAGACAGATCGAAGCATACGAATTTATATGATTAATAAGATTATTTGGACCACAAGTATGATATGCTTCCTTATAGTTACTTATATAACGAGTTTGCTAACATTTGTCATTAAAAGTAGGCCTACTCTGTACATCGTGAAACAAGTACGTTAGTAAGTAAGTAATTCTTTATTGCACAAATGACAAACGCACTTGCGTTACAGCAAAATAAAAAAAATAATACATGAAATGTACAAACCACACACGTTATTATTTGCGAGGTAAAACTGATCATTACATATCAGTGAATAGCATTCTAAGAATAAAATTCTGCTTGGCGGTTGAGCTAACATCGGAAGGAAGTGTCAAGTCGTGATTTAGACATATGCTAAAGTTATATGTTACGAAATTGGCCGTATAGAGAATATAGCTACGTTAACGTGTTTTTGTTTCAATGATTAGTAATTTATTTTATGGTTTTGGCAAACAGGAGGAGCTACAATCTCGTGTCAAAGGACAAATTCCCAAAAAGGGACTGCAAGTGCGAACTCGTGGGCTTTCGATGTTTGGAGAAGTTGGGCTCAAAAATACATTTTTATTTCGAGAACCAGAGTGTCATCCTGTTCCGAACCTTATGATTTCACGCCAGAAAATTGGATTATTGGTTGTCGTTTCTCGTACGTCAACAGGATACAGAGGATATCCACCCAATTCGTTATTTAATTTGGTTGTCGGTATCAAGCGTTTTACATTAGCGATGAACGTAAGTGAATAAATTTGCTTAGCACATGTTTGCTGCCAACATGTGGAGGTTAGCATGTGACTAATGTTTGGTTTCGTTATTTGTTTTTTTATGCGTGTATTCTGTTACTGGTGAATTGCGTTGACCTCTTGCCTGTATAGCGTATTTATTTCATGGCCTACTTTCGGCACCTATGTTTTACCACAGTGTCTGGAGTGTTATAATCGCCGATACTCGGTGCAGTGAAGCGTGACCGTTGATCACTGACGACGGTGGTCACGTCACGCTTGTGTAGGGATCCGCGGCGCCGTCCCATCACCACTAAGGGGGTGATGAGGCGCGGAGAGATACATTGGTTCGCTCCCTTCTCCAGAATAGGGAATAGTAACCTGAAAGGACCCTATGGGGGCCTGAGTGTAAGTAGCTGGTAGTCTAGTGGAACTAACTGTTACTGACAGTGAGCTAGCACCATCGGCCTCAACAGACTCGAGCGAAGTAGCTACATTAGCCTCTGAAGCAAGGGCCTGAGCCGTTACAATGGTAGTGTTACCTAACTCACTAATGGCGCTCGCACTGGTGCTGCCTCCCCCCACATCGGAGACAGCACCG
>Ga0049105_1000786_pt1 | contig 12324 bp, 12 predicted proteins | sample WorMetvaBAHAMAS1_FD_61260 | JGI IMG/M metagenome (GOLD analysis project Ga0049105, IMG submission 61260) | Worm MetaG Olavius vacuus BAHAMAS.1 | ecosystem: Host-associated > Annelida > Digestive system > Unclassified | place: Germany: Marburg | collected 2013-04-09 | reverse complement strand
CCGGATTGTATGTGGCACGGTGGGTCGGATTTTCACGAATTACAGTACCCCTTTTTGCAATAAGTCCGATGTCACTGTGCAAGTAACAGTTGGTATCAACCGCGAAAATCTGCCGATGAAGCCCGTCGATTGATGTAGCCAGCCGCCGGCAGTGCGCTCTGGCGCCAACTGCAGCCCCCGATCAGGTTCCCCGCTGCCTGCCGCCTGCCGATTATGTCCGCGCTTTATATCTTTCATGTAAGAGACGCTGTTGCCACACGCTGTGTTGAAACTTGATGCTTCACAGATATACGCAAATAGGAATCTGTTAATAACCTCAACTTCAATGACGCGACCAGCAAGTGGCTGGCGCTGGCGTTTTATTGGATGGCCTACCAGTACCGTTCCCAGCGATCGAGTCTTCGGCACCGCGGGAGACATTTCCACCGACAAGAGAAGTTGCCTGTCAACTGATGACGCCAAAAAACGTTTGATTCTGAAAGAAAATTTGCTTAAATTTTGAACTGGCTGCGACATTGAACAATGTGAATTTGATGGATTAGTAAAGACTTGATCATCTGGCACGATTGACGATTAAGGAATACAGAAAAATAAAGCATTGGACGCGATTTCTGTAATTTTTTATAGGTATAGAACTAGTGGTAAAGTTACATAAAAAATCCGGATCCAAATCCGGAACCGGCCGGATATTAGGTGCCGGTTAACCGAATCCGGATCTGGCAGAAAATCACTATCCGTCCATCCCTACATAAAGGTTTAAAAATGTTGCAATTGCTCTACTACTGCCTGAGGACAAAGTTGTAAACTCCACCATTTTTAAATTCTTCAAACACTTAAAGAAACATATTACTTTACATATTTATTTACTGCCTTGCCTTATCCAGCAGCACATGTAACAATCACAGGAGTTCATGAAGTTGAGGAACAGTTGGACATTTGGCATGGCCTTCAACAGAGTGCAGTTGATAGTGCAATTGATGGAGAGCTCAACTTCGCGCCTGCATACAGGCCAAAGGAGGACATTTTGAGCTCTGACAATATGCTAATTGAGTGAGCGGTCATTGAAGCAGTGAAGCAGTGTTCCAAATTCATAGAATGTGTTTTCAAATCGGTTAACAATTCACAAAGTTATCATAAAAGTTCGGCACAGCTTTGTCATCAAGAATTGGTATAGCAATTGCAACATTTTTAACGTTTACGTTTCACACGGTAGTGCAACGAGGTTTTTAAGAAATGGCGAGAAATATTATATTTATTTTGTAGATAATTTATTGCTGTTTCCAACACTGAAAGAATTTTTAAAATTGTTAACAATTGGTGAAGTTAATGCAAGAAGTTCAACATAATGTTTTGTTACAACCTCCTTCCCTCCTAGCCTACTAGTCCCCTGAATTTGAAATTAACTACATGATATGTAAAATGCAATAATGTGCTGAGAACGAGAAAAGTAACAGAACATGATATAACACTGTGACACACGTGAGACAATAATATATGACTCGGCAAAGAAAAATGCAGTAACACAGTCTAGGGTGTTATCTAACCTAACACTCGCAACAGATTTTTTTAAACACAGTGTATACTGTTGCCAGTGTAATGTAGTATTTTATGTGTAAACTTGTGTCAGGGGAGATGTTTATGTTGATGTTGCAGGGTGCTCAGCCAAGCATTATATCGGTTGTGTCTTTGTTTCTTCTCGCTCAGGTCTGAGTGCTTGATGTGGCATGTTATTAATCTATAGACTTACAGTCAGCAGCATGTGCATGTGACAGAGTAACAGTTGGCTGTCAGCTCTAAACATACTGCTGTATTGTATGTGTAGTTGCTTACTTAATTTCAGCACCTGTTTACAGTAATTGACAAAGTGATGATGATCACTTGCTATCAGAGACATGAAAGTGATTAAAAATACCCATATGTTCGCTGATATGTTACATCATGCTGTGACCTTGATATTGAAAAATCATTGGCCGAGTTAAAGCAATTTAAAGATTGAAAATTTGTGTGCCAGCCGCCATTTGGATTTGAATTGTGGCCTGCAGTGAGCAAGAGTGCACCAGCATGTCAAATTTCAACACAAATGGCCAATGCGTGGCTGCATTATTGATGATTCTACCAATTTTCTCGGGCCGTTTTTCAGGGGTGATCAATTTTGTACCACCTGTTTCTCAGACTTTAGAGGGAATGACCTATTTTGGCACTCCCAGTGCAATTATTAGATATCAGATGTGTTACTTTGTTTCGAAACCAGAGCACTCTGAAGTTGACTGGGGTCGAAAACCACGGCCATATTTCCAAATTTTCACCCCCATGTAAGAATTAGAGGATAGTTGGGTGAAATGTCATGAGTCAAGATTTCAGGCTCATCCTAGGACCCTACCTTTGATATACTTTTGGTATGGGCTGCTACTCAGCCAGGGGGTAGTTTTGTACTGCCTGATTCTCAAGAGTTAGGGGAATGACCAATATCAAACTAGGGGGGAAATAGGTCAGTCATCTGTGCTGCCAATGAAGGTTTTAGATTTTAGATACGTTGTTTGATTTTGAAACTGCAGTGCCTCAAATGCCAATTGAGGCCAAAGTTTGCACTTTTTGACCTCGTGTAAAATTTAGGGAAGGGTGCTGTGCTGCTTGGTCTTCTGGGAGATTAGAGCCTGGGTGTCAAAAAAGAAGAAAAAAGACAACAGCACAATAGAAAGGCCTTTAACGTATGTGTGGCTGCCTTAGTCATTATTACTACTACTACCACCACCATTAACCATTTGTTGATCAGTCAGTGAATGTTCAAATGTCATTACAAATGTCATTACATCACCTTTACCAGGTGACAGTCAGTAGATTGCACACAGAGTGTTTATTATTCATGAAAGCTCAGTTTTGATTTTGAGTTTGAAGCATACACCAGGTGTTGAATGTGATGACTGATGCACATGCACTGTGCAGGTATTTCTTATAGTGCATCATGCGCCGTTAGTACGACAATTGGCGCGCATCATCTGCAACAGTAACAGTGATGTCTCAACTGATCAGCAGAGCTCACTTGCACCGGTAAATTGTTGTTCTCTTCTGCTTGTAAAAACATACTGCGCAGGCAGTTTATCACTGCAGCTGTTGGTAATACATACTTCTCACAGGTTACACTTGGCTGATGACATGAAACTGTGAGAAGCAGAATTGAAAAGTGTTTTTAACTGTTATTATAAACTACTGAAGCTGTCATTTTTGACTCTGAGTGTCGGAGTAGGGCTTTCCAAACACTTGTGTGCTAATGATAATTTTTTGTTTTAATATTAATGATCACAGTTACAGTTGGTGGTGATGTCATCATGACCAGTGCTACAGCTGGCCAAGAAGCATGAACTGACAGCTTTCTGGCTGTTGGTTATCCTCCAGCTGAAATAATGCAGCCAAACGCTCAGTCATTTACAGCACTGTGGATGTAATCACCCATGAGGCAGAAAATAATGCATGCAGCTAACTGGAAATTACAGCACTCGTGAAATAAACTGAAATACATGTTACAAGTTAGCATACTAAAGTAAGATTTGGTACCGCTGTCTGTAATCACATATGTTTATCTGCGTTGGTGGGTCATGTTATGTCGCTGCTTGTAGGGTTCCGGCAGTGTGTGTGGTTTTGTACAACCGGCAGAGCCTTTGGTAGACACACTAAACACAACGTGTAGGAGGAGGTATGCTGAGTACAACGACCTCGGTGAAGATGATGAGGACACAGAGGCAGAAGAGAGTGTCTCTGACACCTCAGCGGCAGCAGCCGAACCAGTTGATCTAACAGCTTCAGGTCTGTAGTTGTTATGTAGTATGCATTCAGTTCTGTTACTGGACAAAGATCTGATAGACACAATTGCTTTTTGCACGTAAATTACCTTGCTCTTTGCTAAATTGCATCTGGACCGGTCAAGGGCCTGTGTCTTGCTAACCTACATTGATGGAGCATTGCTAGATCTGCTCACTGGATGCAGCCGACGACCACAGAGTCAGTGCATGCCCGGTAGCAAATTTTGACAGAAGTTTTCATGTATACCATGAGGCAGAAGACTTGCAGCAGCTGGCTGTAGACTGTAATATTGAAACCACCTGTGACATGAGGTCAGCTGTAATGTCTGTGCTGTTTCTTTTCACACGGTAGGGCATCAGGAAGAATGTGCTGATAATTCCTCTCTGGTTGTCACCATAGAGATCCTCAATGATCATTGGCTGAGTGTGTTCAGCAACCAGTTCGACACATGATAGGTCATTTCAGAGATGAGACTTCTGGCCAGTTGAAGAATTAAGGGTAGTAAGTAAATAAGTGCATTTTAAAGAAGAGCAGTCAGAAACTGCATATCTCTGCCTAGGATACATTGTGGTTCACTTATTTATTGTCTGCATTGGTCTGTTTCCGGTCAAAGGGGCATGGTCGCTGAATCATCGTTATTATAATGTCAAAGTTTTTCACTTTTCATATATTTATGATCCAGAAGTGGATAAGTTCCAAACTTCAATTATTTTTTTCTTTGTCCACACATTCATCTGTGGTAGAATTTTCATGAAGATCCATTCAGTAGTTTTTACGCAAAGATGCTAACAGACAGACAAACAAAGGGCATTACGTAACCTTCTTGGCAGGGGTAATGAACAACAAAATAATTCAGTGGCATTTTAGTTTAAAATACAAACAGAAATTTGTATTTTAAACTAAAGTGCTGCTACATTATTTAGTTCTGTCTGTGATTATGTGTGCAGAAGAGACCTGCATGTATGTATTTACTGTGTACAGAGTCGTTAGCTGATGATGCTGATGATGTTGCCATGGCTGTGAAGACAACACTTGAACTGAATCCGAATTCAACTGATGAGGAAAAGCTGCTACAGAGTTCAGCTCTTGTTTACAGTTTTTGCTCGGATTTTGATCTCAGTGGCAGGTGAGACCTGGGTTTTGATAGCGCCACAGTCATTTTCTTAATGTCTAAACTTAGTTTTCTCATATTTCATAGAAAGCAGTGGTGTGGTTGCTGTCAAAGTCAACCCGAACTGCTTCTGTTTTGTTTTGGCATAGCTTTACAGATGCCTATTGCAAATGCTTCAGAGTTAATCTAGAATCACTGTAGCTAAATTCCATTTAATTTATTCAGTGAATTCTTAATCAAAACCATGCAATTGTATCTGTCTGACTTCAATATATTTTATAATTACTGTCTGTAATTGTATTACACAGAATATACACAACAGTCTTGTAACTTGTTGTTAGCTGATAGTGTATCATGCCGATGTTAGCAGTTGCCGACAGCATATAGAGTAGATCTTGAATGCTATGACGTCGTTATAATTGCAGGCCATATCTGTCAGCAGTGTTCAGTGCGCTGGATTGTACAGATGGAGACTATAAGGCCTTATTTGCTCTTGGCCTGCTGTATGCCGTTAGCCACAACGATGGTACGTATGTTGATGTGTTCTGTTGCACATGTTTACATATATTCTTGACTATTTGCCATATGCAATTTGTCATTTGCATGTATGTATGTCAGCGCAATGCCTGTAGAGTGTAGATGTATGTTCAGATGTGGTCCTTATACTGTCAAGTATGGTTGTCAGAATTCTGCGCCAAAAAATTGATAATTCTGTGTGCGTAACTTGCAAATTCTGTGCACCATTTTTGTGAATTCTGCGCACTTTTCCAACCTGATTTTTACGCTTTATAATTATCAGTGGCATTCCTGTATGACTCTGTTTGCCACACTAGTATATGTACTTAGTTTGTAGTTTTGTACTGTGTGCAGTTCTGTTTTTAACTTTTTGTTGTTTTGTTTTCTACAAATGGCAGCTGGATGCACCGTTGTCTTTTCAGGTGCCAACTAACAACCGAAGTTACTGAACGCATATAACTGAAAATTTGTTACCATTTGAAATTGTGACCCTTGTAACTGCAGGAGTAATGCACAGAACGGCGAAATGTTTTATTACTTTTACACCAGAATGCTTTGCGCGGGCTGTGGCAGCCGTCAGTGTCGAACTAAGAGCAATTTTGGTAAACAAAATCTGCAAAATTTTACAATTTCTGTGCTGTTTTGTTAACTCTGCGCACGACGGCCAATTCTGCGCATGCTGGCCAATTCTACGCACGTGCAGAATTCTGACATCCTTACTGTAAAGTGAATAATGTTGTTTTGTTGTCTGTTGATGAAGGTGTTGACCAGGAACTTCTTGATTCAGTGATGATGCCAACGGACAAGTCTCCGGTCAGTGCCTTAGCTTCTCAGTTTTCTGTGAATTTCTTTTAGTTTAACTTCAAATTGTAACTGAGTGTCTACCCTAGTACATCTTGGCTCGTTTCTCATGCACATGCACGTGCAATCAATGCTGTTAAACTGCTGTCTGTGCTTAATGATACTATTGTATGTGTATTAAGTGGTTAATGAGTAGTTATTAAGTATTCTGCTGCTGTGTATAAGATCAATATCTTGAATGTTTGATACGTGCGTTTGTTGTTTTTAGACAAAACATCATTACAATATGGCACTTGTACAGCGGCTAATACATATCATATCAGTTGCCTGCCAGCCAGGTATTAACTATATCTTGCATCAGTATACACAATATACCATTTCATTTGGTCATTTTCCAAATGAACCAGCATTAGCCATTTCCCTCTTTGATTCTTCTTCTCTGTTTGTTCTAGATCTGTGTGTCCTTTTGGGATAGGCCAAAACTTTTCATATTCTTTTTGACGACATTCAACCAAGTGTTTCTCAGACACCCCTCAGCCTGGTTCCATATTGTCACACAATGTATGAAAATATTTGCATGCAGTTATAGAGAGAACTGTAATTGTATGTCAAGATATTACAGCTATAATAATAATTGTAATAAGTACCATATTTATATCTGTACTTGTCTGTGTTTATGTCTGTTCACAGCTGGTAAAGTACGACTTGCGACATTTGAGCTCGCCATCTTGTTACTGAAATCACTTGTATACAACTCGACGGATGATCACAGTTTTCTGCAGGACGACCACCTGGCAGCCATTGAAGGCGCTCGCGAAGAAGCAACGCTACAGATGCGTAATTTCTACAAAGTCTGGGAGAAGGTTCTTGTTTACAGTTTCATTTCACGAGGGCTGCAATAGTTGTAATCTCCAGCCAGCTGTGTGTTTCCGCCTCATGGAATGATGTGGTTTATGGTCTATAAGCAAATTACGTCGGTAGATTTGTGTCAGCATGGCAGTCGTTACTGCCTAAACTGTTACAGAGGCACAGTGGTAGCGTTATTTAGGCTCTGCAAAATAGCGCGGTCTTCAGGAGCATACAGAATCCTGAATTGTCAGTGATGGGTCATGCTTTGTCAGTAAGTTCCGCAGGGTCAAACCAGAAACTGCAATACTTCTTCTCTGTTGAGGTTGGCCACATTCACAGTAGAGAGCTGCACGGGGACACATTTATGCTTCTGTCCCCATCCGTCCCCATGTTTGTTGTCCCCATCCTCACCCCGTCCCCTCAGAATTTACAGATTTAGTTTCATCCCAACCCCATCTCCGCAGCACCGTCCCCGCTGGTTTTCGGCCCTGTCCCCATCCCCAGCTACAGTTAATAGTAGAGTTACATGTGCACTTTCACTTCCTAACTGTTTCTGTTTCTTGTTTGTAAGTGGAAAAGTGCATATTCATTTATTGTCATGCCTACATATGACAAACCATATTGTAAAGAAATTGGCAATCAGTAGAAGAGATACCACTGCTGCAGTAATACACGAGCACTCGACCCACTGCCACGGTATTACGGCAGAATCCGTCCCATCCCACAATTACTGCGGTATTTAAGGCTGATGTCATCCCCAGTACTGCGGTATTCCCATGTTACTGCAGTATTACCGTTGTCCCTATCCTAATGCCACCCTCTAATTCATAGACAGCTGATTAGCAAGCCAAGTGCAATGTGATGAATCTTTCAAAGGTTAGAGAAGAAGCTGTCACATAGCTGCAGCTAGTTTACCACTGCATTGTTAAATGCTGTATATGTGATTTAAGAAAACAAACACTTTGTCTTGATATGTATTCCTGATAATTGCATTGTGTCAGCATGATGTCTATGTATGTGTGTGCTTATGGCAGAGCGAAGAAATATTTTTGGATATGTTCGAAGACGAATACCGCGAAATGATGGTGAGTTACACAGCATTTTGTATTTAAGTCTTGGCATTCCTCTCCATTGACATGCTGGCGAAGACTCTTTCTTGTAATTAATCTGGCTTTATCTTTATAATGCCTTCATATTTTTGTTATAATTACTTTCTCTTGACTTCTTCATCCATTGTCAGCAATTTCTCTCTCTGTTTCGTCGGCATCATGTAGTTGGGGGATTTTAATATTTTTTGTTTGTTTACATTTCCTGTTTTGCTGCAGAATCGTCCATTGAATGTTGAATACTTGACAATGGATGCTTCAATTCTTCTGCCGCCAACTGGAACGCCACTGACTGGCATTGAGTTTGATCGAAGACTGCCGTGCGGTGAAGTTGAACGTGCAAAAAGAGTGAGTGCATAGGTTTCTGCACGCTAACGATTTTGGTAACGAAGAAGAAGGAAGTTAAAAAAGCTAACTACAACAACCATTGTTTTGCTATTTTAGTCTTGTGGTTTGCTGTGATAGCATTATTATGTCTGTGCAGAATATTTCTGTAAAATTTTATGAGCATATGAGAGAAGATGCAGCAAAGATGCATGTCAGTTGATACACTGACTCTAAATAGGTGATATTGTGTGTAGCAAGATGAACTTGTTGCTTTGCATGGAGCTTCTTTGTACAGATGGTGCTGAAATTCACAGACTTTTGCTTTCCAGATATCATGCTACGGTTTAGGGTTATGTGTAACTCTGTTTTTCCACAAAAGCAGTTAAACAGGAGCCTAAAGTAAGTGTGGATTGTTCACTGTGGAAGTATTTGTGTGGTGTGCACTGTATAGGCAATACGTGTGTTTTTCCTGATCCGCAGTCTGTCATTCACACTGCGCCAGGAGAGTGAAACACAGCTTCCGTTGACCCGAGAAGACGAGTGTGTCAGTGTTGATGATGTCCTTGATCTCAGTGAGTGTAAAGTCTCTGGAAAATGCTTTTATAAATGCATGCTGTTGTCAGATGGCCATCCTTCTGGTAAAAAGTCACGTAATTTGAAAGTGACCAGGGAAAAGTCAGGTGAAATGTGTTCTTGCCTCTGGCTTGTTGATGTATGTTTATGTAATCGACACAAAATACATCGCGCAGTAAAACCAGACAACCTGTATCAATGACGCCAATTTCATCAAATGTTAACTGATTTTTTAAACTTTTTCACTGCTGAAAAGCCTGTATAAGTTTCCAGTAAAACCCATATAATATTTCCCACTGCTGCATAAGTGTGTTGCGGGTCTGTTGCGATGTTTACAAGTTGCGAAAATGAATTGACTTTTACACACAGCCATTTTAGTGCAGTTGTCCATTTGAGTGAAGTTTCAAGAGCTACATAAAGGTAAATGGTACATAGTTGTGTTGTGGTGTACGTGCAGCTGGTTCTGAGCACGATATTGAAATCATGGCATGATTGTTTTATGTTCTTTCAGACAACAGCGACCTCATTGCCTGCACAATCATTGCAAAAGACAGGTAGCCGTTATTTTTTTTAGCTTTTTAACAAGTTTTCAACTGTAAACTTAATTTCAAGTTAACAGCTTTTATTATGTGTTTTTGGTGAAAGTAAGAAGCTAACTGAGTTTGCTGATTTCTTTGAGTACTGGTATGATATGTTTAGCAACAAGAAAGATCGTCGGTTTCTCGTGATCGATGTTCTCCAGCTTATTTTGGTCGAGCCGGACTCGAAGCGACTTGGTTGGGGAGTTGTCCGCTTTGTCGGATTTCTTCAGGTTTGTGTGATCCTGTGTATTAGAGTTGTTAAGACTGCCAGTATTTTTTGACCGGTTAACCGCACCTATAAAGACCAGTTAACCACGGTCTTTGACGTCAGTGACATCATTGTATTATGCACGTGCATGGAGCGGGGACTGCGGTGACAATAGAAATACGTCAGTTACGTCGTTTAGACGACAAGCAGTCAACCTCATGTACAACGACACTGGAGGAGGGTGAGAGGATGGACGGTGGGATGAGAGATACCGTATACCGTATCTGAGTACGGCGGGCAGGTGCCTGCCCATGTGGAGGGAAAGAGGCTGAGGATGCGCCGCCAGCCAGGGCATCTCTGTTGTAGACGTCGTCCAGGGGAGTGGGAGGGGAATGGGGTCTCCCACGATGCACGCAACTGTGTGAAACTGACTCCGCTGGTGTTCTGCGGTAAGTCATATAACTGACCGATGCCAGCTTGCAGGCTGCAGCAGCAGCAGCAAGCCACAGAGCATCCCAGGCTCAAACTGGCCATTATGTGCGTGTGACTAATGTCTATCGCTGAGACTGGCGTGCTAGTTGCACGGTAAGTGAGACCGACTGGTGCGAGGGAGCCAGTAATTTGACAGTTGTTATCACGTGCATGGACGTGCAAACTGTTAGCCACTCCACTACGTCGGTGTCTGATGGTTAACCGGACGGCACGAATCATGACCAGTCCAATGTTTAAGACTGGTTAACCAGTTAATCGTTAACAACTCTACTGTGTAGTGTGTACCACTGCTGATTTCTTACTGAGCATATGATTTTTGTGTATACTGTATTAAAACTGATGGATTGCACTGCTGTGTCTGCTGAAACTGAACTCTCAGGCATTAACGACCTATTGGTTGTCGAATGATTAATTCTTTTCAACTCCCCGTATTTTGAGTTAAAGTATTATTTCAATCATGGAGACATAGTGACTGCAGTCACAATATTGTGCGAAATACCAACCACCACACAAGTGTCATTTTTTTCTGTAATGTGAGTAATTTTTTTCATGTAAGGATATGGTAACTTCCCTGTTTCATTATCAATGCAAGGACTGCATTGCGTTGCATTGCCTTAAGGAACCCATTTATGCAGCTCGCACTGAAATTCACTTGGCTGCATTTTCCTAAGTTAGTACTTAATATGTGCTGTATGATAGGATGTGGAAGTGAGTGGTGATAAAGATGATAGTCGATGTCTACATGTAAATGTGCTTCGTCCGACATCAATCATCGGTGGTGCAGCAGCAGCCGCTTCGAGACCTCCGCCACGACCACTGTTGAGCGCGCGGTTTATCTTTGACGATCACATACGTTGCATGGCAGCTCGGCAGCGGCTCGTTAAGGGCCGACTGCGTGCACGCCAGCGCAAGATGCAGATGATAGCACGGCTGCTTGAGATGCCTGTGTCCAGCAATGCCGAACGAGTGCCGACAGCAGGTGGACACGGTCGCCGTACTAAACCATCATCAGCATCATCTGCTATCCCAGGTCAGGCTCAGGCGTGCCGTGACATGAGCTCCAATCACCTGTAGTGTTCTCTCTCACCGTGGCAGGTTTTGCTCAAGTTTATCTGCCATTTGCCTTGGCTTGTTAGCATAATATCTCATTCACGTGCATGCTGGTTTGTGGCTTATTATTACTCCCATTAACATCTTTTATTATTTCTGCTGTGCATGTACATGTTGTGGTGAAAGTTATCAGTGGGTGCAGGTGAGGCTTTAAACATTTTATTACTAACTTTGGATAGGTAAGAAAAATTTGCAAAACCGATTACAGTGTGTATTTGTGAGTCCGCTAATTTTAATTGGCTTTGCATTGTTTCATTGATTAGCTTATTGATTAGCTGTCTGCAGTGAACATTGTGAATTACACCGTGTCCCAAAAAAACTAAGCAGATTTGTTTTTGTCAGAACTTCGTCAAATTTCCACAAATTTTGATAATTTTTGGCAGAAAGATGGGAAATGATCCAAATATATGCGAGGTGCACTCATTTTCCACCTCACCTAATTTGCGTTACCACCTTACCGTGTTAAACGCAAATGTTCCAAATTGATACATAACGCCGAATGTTGTTATCTGCAATAAACTTCTAACGACTTTATTAGCACACAATAAACAAAAGGTGCTTTATTTAGCAAAATTATAAATTACTATAACACTTCTGTTCAAAATTGTCAGAACTTATGCTCGAAGTGTGCCCCACATGCACGGACACAAGCGCTCAGATGGCGGCGCCACTGGCTGATCGCGGCATCAATGATTGACTGGTCGAACTGCGCCCACTCGTTGACGAGACACATTTTGAGTTCATCGATGTCAGCAATTTTGGAGCGATAAACTTTCTCCTGCAGAACACTCCAGACGCATTGCCTAAAATTCGAATGGTCCCGAAATGTCCTGCGCCCTCTAATGAATTGAG
>Ga0049105_1000785_pt1 | contig 12335 bp, 5 predicted proteins | sample WorMetvaBAHAMAS1_FD_61260 | JGI IMG/M metagenome (GOLD analysis project Ga0049105, IMG submission 61260) | Worm MetaG Olavius vacuus BAHAMAS.1 | ecosystem: Host-associated > Annelida > Digestive system > Unclassified | place: Germany: Marburg | collected 2013-04-09 | reverse complement strand
TCCATTGACATGCAATTCATACTTGATGAAGGAAAACTTCCATTCTTTACATGGCGCCCTAGCGGCCTGACACCATGGCAGATATGGTGATTGCTAAGTGTGTGCAAAACAGGTAGCTGATTGCCTTGTCCACTTTCTTGGTCTTGTTTGGTGCACACATCCTATCGTTTTATGAATGTAAAGTAGTCCAACAGTGATTAGGTGATAATTCTGACGTGACTTGTGTGTCTATTGGCAAATCAACATAAAACATTTAATGAAAAGATACAATTTCAATGTTTTCAGTTTCGCAAGGTAGTGCAGAAGCATTAGTTAGGTGAGGTGGGAAAATATAACATCTTTTGATTGCTTGCTTTCTTAATAATATTTCTGCCAAATATTACGAAAATCCGTCAGTGCTTTCGCGAGTTATAGCAAAAAACATCGGGGATGTTTTTTTGAGACACAGTGTATTTTGCCACACAACACAACCGGTTCTTTTCAGAGCCACCCAACCGGCTCTTTTCAGAGCCACCAGAGCTACCCACTTTCTTCAAGGAAAACAATGTACTTTCAAACTTAATGACTACTTTGTTGTTCGCAAGGTATTGCGTAACGTTTTCTCAAGTGAGGTGGGCAAACTTACAATCTACTAGCGTCAAGTTCCTTCATGATGCTGTCTGCTAAAAATCATTAAAATCGGTTAACATTTGACCGAGTTATTAAAAAAATAAAAATGTGAGCGTTGTTTGGGACACAGTGTATATACTTAACACTATTTGTGTGAGCTGTTGACAGTCGGTTTTGCTGTTTGTATGTTAAGTCACTTCAGCATATTCTGTTAAACTGCTTCAGTCTTCCCCAGAAGCTGCTTTCTGTTGACTGCTTTTCATGATAGTGTGATAGCTCCAACAAGATTAGTAGTTGCGAGGTTCCATTTTGCACTTGTACCAGTCGCTTGACAGTCAGACATTTAGTTGTAAATGTTGTTGACAGTCATGGTGACTGTCAGTGAAGAAGTGGCAACTACTGCATTATGGTAGTGTATACACTCATATTGATGTACTAATTTTACAGCCTGTGTCAGCCTAATACTGTGCATAATTCTCATAGATGAATGTGTCACTGTTGTTACAGAAAATAGCAAGTGGCGCAGGTGATGACCGACACTTCTGCTATCCACACTTCACATGTGCCGTCGACACAGAAAATATACGCCGTGTGTTCAATGACTGCCGTGATATCATCCAGCGAATGCACCTTCGTCAGTACGAACTGCTTTAGAATTCTGCCACGATTTTGTTTTGTCTCTGCTTCTGTGCTCCACTTGTCACATGTCCAGTGGTCATGTGCGTTGACCTTTTTGTTTATTGCAAAGCTCCAGATGCATTATTCTGGAACACCCCCTATTACACAATGCTGTCCCTCTGTCTTTCCATCGCGCTTGCATCTTAGGAACCAAAAGTTGTAGCAAATTCAAGTTGGCAAAAAAGCTCTCTGAGGCATGTTTAATTGGCATTTTTAATTTTAGGTCAAAAAGTTGGACGGTTATTGTCACATGCCTGGCTCAGAGTGAGAATGGCTTATAACTCTTAATGATTTATAAGCCATTTTATGTCTGAACGAAGCATGACTTCGTTCTCGAGTTGTAATCACTTTTGTATCTACAAAACATTTCCATTAAGTTATAACCATATACGCATTTTCATTCAAGTGAAAACTTGTATGTGGAAATGTTTCATAGGATGCACTTGAATTGCACAACAGTTTTTGCTCAAGTCAAGGTTACTTGGTTACGCTAAGCTTCGTTACGAAAGTGATTATGACTTAAGAACAAAGTCATGTAGAAAAGTCATATTTGGTGCAAATGTTCCTATGGGTATGTGTAATTGGAGGTACGATGTTGAGATCAAAAGGGTAATGTACAATAATTGGACTGAAGTCGGAGAGCGATAAACCATTCACTACACTGCGAGGAACATAACTGTTTGTTTACAGTGGAATGTGGGAAAGATAATTTGCAGCCAGGTGGAGAGCTTGTTTGTGTCTGCAGCACAGCACAGTGTGTGTCATTTGTGGATTTAGTATGTGTGCTGTTTGAATTGCCGTATTGTCTTCAAACGACGCAATGGCCTCATATCGTACCACCCAGTTGCACACGTCTTCTTGTATAAGCTTGCAGTCCCATGTGGAGATCGATCGACTTAAAATTACTCCTGTTTTTGTCCGACACTGACATTTCCTTTTCAGCCAAAAATAAACAAAACATATGGTGAATAATTGCCACATCTGAAGTTCATTTAGGCATGCAAATATGAATGTTGTTGTCGTACTTAATGGACTTGTGGGCAGAATGATGATACACGTCAAAACGTGATAATAATGCTGTACACTGTGTCTCAGAAAACATCCCCGATGTTTTTAGCTATAACTCGCAAAAGCATTATCAGATTTTTATAATATCTGGCAGAAATATTACTGAGAAAGTAAGCAATCAAAAGATGCTATATTTTTCCACCTCACCTAATTAATGCTTCTGCACTACCTTGCAAAACTGAAGACACAGAAAATGTATCTTTTCACGTAAATGTTGCATGTTCATTTACCAGTAGACACACAAGTCACATAGGAATTATCACCTAATCACTGTTAGACTACTTTTCATTCATAAAACGATAGGATGTGTGCACCAAACAAGACCAAGAGAGGGAAAAAGGCATTCAGCTACCTGTTTCAAACGCACTTAGCGATCAGATAGCATTCTTGAGGTGTTCTACCATCTTAACAAAACGTTAATAGCTACCAAACATATTGCGGATAACAATTTTGTCTATCAGTAAGGCAGCATACTGGCATATCTTGCACATAACATTGTCCAGACCTTTCAACTTCACTTTTTCTGACCTGTGACTCCAACAGCCCAGATGTGATTGGTGAATCCCACTGATTATAAGATTTAGAGAGTCATACAATAGCATGAGTATGAGTCGTGAGTCAGCAACTTTGAAGAAATCTAGCAGCAACTGCTTAAAACTGGCAAAGCAATGATACATCATTTGAGTGAAATGATGCTATTTCTGAAGTACTGCATTTTCTCAGGTAGTGCAGAAGCACTAGTTAGGTGTGGTGGGAAACTATAGCATCTACTGACTATAACATCTACTGACTTGCTCGGTAACACATGTGCCAAACATTATGAAAATCTGACAGTGCGTTCTCGAGTTACGGCTAAAAATGTCGGGGATGTTTTTTTGAGACACAGTGTAGTATTATTGGTGGTGATGAATGAAACAAGTTGGTAGAATTTGTTACTCTGAAACTCTGTTACCAAAACACAAGAGTTTCAGTACCATGTAGCCTAAATGTCAGTACTACAGCTATTACTTGTTTGCATTAGAACTTGTCAACATTATTCATTAAAAGCAAATGCCTGTTATTGCTTAACTAATTTGGCTGCAGTATGTTTGCACTGTGCGTCAGTTTTTTGGTTTTCTAAAAAATGTCTACAGGAAAAATGAACAGAAATTTTGTAATATTAGTTGTTTCATGTTGTTGGCACCAAAACAGAAGCAGAGTTCGGAGAGTCTCTAGCCCCATTGTGCATGGATGCCATGGATGTTGTCTGCTGCAAATTATTGCTGTTGAGGCCTGTCTGTGATTGTGAATGGTAAACAAGCCATGAATTCATATTCGCATTAAAGTTACTCATATTGTTTAAATGTGCCGACTTGATACATAGGCCAGAGAGTTACATGTTGCAGTGCTGTGTACAGGAATAACTGTCATCAAACTGATTGTGATAAGTTGACTCTTTTATGAGTATCGTGTTATGCAATGGTGCAATTTCAGTTTTATAATAAAACAGTTGAGGTCTGAATGCATTTTATCACAGGCTATTAATAGACATATTTAGCTATTTTTATTGTTAGCATGTTAGGCCTGCATGAGTGAAAATAGAGCAACGGTTCTTATAAGTTGAGTTGTTGCATGATCTGTGACGTTACATGTTATTGAAACATTGTTGCTGTATATGTCTGCAGTTGGAAAGAGTTAATTTTCACAAAAGACTAAACATTAGTCGCTTGAGTAGAAAAGATCGTAATGTAGTATTTTGCAAATGTCTATAGTAAGGATTGTGTCTCATAGATTTTGGCAAGTTACAGTTTTATAATGTATATGTATGTGTATATATCATGCAATGTTTTCACCGAGGCAGTGGTTTATGTAATTAACTGTCCCTTGTCTGTTTTGAGTGTATGAGGTGCAGTCGCTTGCATTTGGCCAACCCCGGTAAATACTTGAGTGAAATTGATGTGATTGACAATGTATGAGTAGTAGCAGCTGATAGTAGTCAGTTGCTTGGCATCATTAATTTGAAAATTGGTGCTGCCCGAATGCATCGCAGAATAACGGACTGTAGAAATTCAAACATAGATGCTGGAACTACAGAGTGAGTGGGTTAAAGAAAATGGTACCAATACAGTTTTTTGTATATTTGTTGTCACTGGTGAACTTTGTAAAAATGTATATGCTTACAATGTATCGTCAGACAATCACGAATGATAGTTATAGGAACTATGTGTTCACTAGAGGGCAGTATGTAGTCAGAAAAGTACTGTCCTCTGTTATTCGCTGTTCAGGGGGTTTGATATACAAAAAAATTGTTAAGATTATCTTAAGTTCGAAGTTTATCCTAAGCTGTGAAGTTAAGATTTCATAAATTTATCCTAACATTTTCCTGTGTTCTTCAGTTTTTCCTAAGTTCGGCCTAAGTTACTGCGCTAGGATGAATTATGCAACACTTAAGATAAACAATAGGAAGACATTACTTGTGATTTATGAAAAAGTTAAAATCTTAAACTAAGTCAGTATTATTGTTACTAAACAAACAATGCAGATTTTCGTGTTGATATATGTCATTGGTTTTATGCACTATTTGCAGAGCAAAAATAAGTAACGATGTGATTATAATTGACCATTGCACTAAAAAGCTAAAGATATTGTCATAAGATGTTGCTGGTGTAAGTTTTGCATAAGTTTTGCCCAAGTTTTTCATAAGATTCTTTGTAAATCGCATGCTTAGCCTAACTTGCCTAAGACTTTCCTAAGTTGGGTTTTATTGCTAGTTCATCCTAAGATTTTTTTTTGTAAATCAGGCCCCAGTAATAACAAGTTCTGGTTAATTGTTATGTTGAATGTTGAGTCATTATTTTGTTATTAATGACTAAAGAGGCATAATAATGTCAGCAGTTCTAGTAAAATGATAATTTTATTAGGTTTAGATATTTTACTTTTAGAAAGCTAACTTTTACAATGAATGAAATAGTGGTCTGTTTATGCATGCATGTTAACTTGTCCAATAGAGCTATGTTACAAGCACAAGATATTTGTGGCACCAGTGGTGAAAGTACACTGTGGTCTGAAAAAAAACTTCACCCTTTCATTTTACTGTAGTAATATTTTGCAGACAGTATACAGAATTAATTCACGTCTTCTCACTTTATGTTGAAACAATTAATTTGTTGTTTTTGAGATTAGTTCAAAGACACAAAGTAAAATGAAAAATGGTGAAGTTCTTTGGACTACAGTGTAGAATGAAGCAGAATGATGTTGAGGGCTGTCAGATCTGAGGCTTTGTCCCCGGTGGACTTGACAGATGACTGGTACCGTCTTTGTGTTGGCTACTTATGGGTGGTAAAGTTTTGAATGATGTGAAATCTCTTAGCACATCTTTTGCTGTAAATTACCGCTTGTGTATGCCAAAACCTGAGTTGGTGCCACTTATTTTGATCTGTCTTGTATAGCATTGTGAAGTCTGAGGTGGCACAAGTCAGGTCTGATATTGTGACTGCTTACACAATGTGATGTCTATTTTTGCTGCTAGATATTTCCAGTACTAGTAACTGCTTCCACACTACACTCATACTGACAGAGTGTTTACTGGTACTCTGTTGGCAGAAGAAAACAGCATACCACATTTTAATGCATTTATTTCACTGTGGTGATGTTTTATGATGATGTTTTGAATGGGACTAGAACTTTTCATTTCTTTGTTTTATTTTGCATAACAATAGGTTCACAAAGATTAAATGTTTAACCCTTGCCTGCACTTTATTACCAGCCTGTTATTACGATGTTAAGTTATACAGCTTTGCTATGGTAGTTGCAAAGACTTTGTTTCTTGCGACTCTGCAGGCATCTGTGTGTTTCTGAATGCCTTACGCTGTAGCAATTGTCGGCTAATTTCATCTGATCGTGGCTGCTGCTTGCATATATATGGAAGCCAGAGCATGTGTACTTGCGTGTCTGTTGGTGTGCTGTTTTTGATTGTACATTTTTATAGCCGTGGTCCATAAGAGCAGCATATTGCACTAGCCCTGTCAGTCTTCCCTGTCAGTGTGATTCTGTCAGAAATGAGCTGTGAAAATCCTGTGGCCACTAACATTCTAGTACTCAGAATGGGCGGATAAATGCATGGGGCAAAACTTGAAGCGTATGTGAGGAGCACACCCCCAGATGTCATCTCACAACACTGCCCTATATATCAGCTGTGCCTCTGCATAGAGTATGAAAAATGGGGGCCAGCCTAGGGACCTGCAAAAATTATGGTCACTCTCCTCTGTCCCCCTTACAAACGACAGTGTATGAGGTATATGTCTCAGTCATTGTTAGGGCCAATGCTGTTTTTATATTGTTATTTCTTGCTGAACTGTGAGTTGGGACCCGTTGATTTGCTTACGTAGTCGATATAATAGTTCAATGTACATTTGCCTGTTCATATAGATGGTAAATCAAAAAGTCTAGCATCTAATGATTTTGTCGGCAGTATATTTGTTGAAAACATTTTATTGCAGATAATGGAGATGCAAAATGGGTAGATCGTTGCAGATTTTTTGACAACACAGTTTATTTACGTTTCATTGTGTGTGTTTTTGTTCTGTGTGTGTGTGTTGTTGATTGTTGGTAAATTTATTTTTAGGACAGGTGTCTGGTTCAGAATTCAAATTTAATTGCATTCTCAACTTGATGTCTATCCTATGTAAATGCCAGCAAAGGTTTTCTGTTAGTTTTAAAAGTGCTACAGAGACTGGCACTAAGAACTTCCTTAATACAGAATGAAAAATAAATCTATATTATTTATGTGCTGTCCAGTGTCATTGTTTCTGACAACTTAAGTTGTTGTGCAGTTACATATACACATCTCTGTAGTTAGTGTGATTGGTAGTGATGGATGGATGTAACTTGCACCAGTGGCAATCAGCTTTCATCCTACATTCTGTATTTGTATACAGTTGTGTTGTAATTTTTCTGTGTGTGTTACTGCTGCCGTACTGTGTTGAAATCTGTTGCTGTTCAGAGTCTACAAGTTACGAAGTTCACATGTGGAAACAAAATGTTTATTAGCTTTTGGCTTTCAGCAGTTGCTCAGTTAAGTGACAGAGGGCATCTAGCATTTAAAAGTCTCACTTCAGCATTCTCAAAAATAAAAAAGCAGGCCAGTTACACAAAATTAGTAGCCTACTGTCATAAGACTTTACTTAGTAAACTGTTAGTAGACTCTTTGAGTTTCAACAGTAATTTTAAATGTTGTTAAATACATTTCAAAGTGCAAACTTTTCATACAGCTAGAACTAACTGGGTGAATTTTTTGTAACTTATAATGTGGAAGATATGTTCATGGCTGTTAAACCCGATGTTACCGTCCGTGATGTGTGAAACGGCGCATCTGTCAGACTCCGCCACCAAACAACTTCCATCTGCATTTGAACGTAAGTGAATGTGGTGAACTTAAACAGCTGACAGTTAGGCCTACATTTTCACTACTTCAGTCTTGAAACTGTAAACCTACTCAAACTTAATTATTCCAATATCAGACATTGTGAGTCCAGTCAAAATCTCTGATAAACAGGAAACTTTTCAAGACGTATTTTAAGTCATGCCAAAACAGAGTGGACTTAGAAAAGTAGAACTATACTAACATTTACAGGACAGCACTAGTACAGCAAAAAACAAAGCATAGAATATAGTCAAACACAACACAAGGTTTAGCACAAATGCCAGTAACCAATCTCATGGAGTAACAGGGAATGAAAGTTTCAGGGAGCTAATACGCCTGAGAACTTAAGTTGCAAGGAACAAAATTACTGGGCCAATTCATTCCGAGAAGCGAATGTTCCAGGGAGTGAACGTTCCAGGGTTCTACTGGATCATTTGCTCCTGGGAGCAAATTGGCCTGGAAGCAAAAAGGCTCAATGCCACGTTAACACTTCTTTAGTGATTCGTCAATGAAAAGAATTGTATCACAAAGGTTTGCAGGTTTACAAAAACCTTCAAAGGTTAGCAAAACCTCTTAACTTCTGAACGTGCGAACGTTTGTGTATGCTAGTTAGTGGCAGTATTTTATAAGATCTGCTTCTTGCAAGTTCAGCAGGACTGTGTGGAGCACGCTTATTTTTCACCCAGCTCCTGCTTTGTGTTGCTGATCACAATGTGATGTCCGTGAAACGAAGTGACAAACAGCAGACTTGTTATTTTTTCTGTTCAATGAACTGAAAGGCCTCAACTTCAAGTATTGCTATTAATGTGATCCATTTTATTTATCTTATTTGTGAACTTAACTGATATTATTTCTTTACATACACTCTTTATTTATAATCATGGTATCAGCAATGTTGATATTGTGACTCATGTAGAATACTGTATTTAGCACATAAGGCAAGATGAGAAGACACGAGTCAAGAAATAACATAGTCAAATTGTAGTGGCAAAAATAAGGCACATACAGTTACAGAAAGTTTGTAAAATGCCATTCCATATAATATGCAAGTTCGTGTTTGCAATCACTGTTATCCATTAACATGTTTGACACCGGCGCTCAACAGCTGTAAAGCTTGAGCAGCTCTGTGCCGACATTCGGCATCAGTGTCATGTTGCAGAACATTTTGAAGCCAGTCACTAAGGTCGCTGAATGCAGTTGGATCGTCTAGTACAGCTGCAGTAGGCATGGACGCCAGGCTGGCACACACTGCATATAAGTTGGCCCGGCGCACACCAGCTTCACAGTGGTGATGAGAACACCTAAGAAATTCGAGCAGTGCTGCCAACATTCGACTGATGCTGGGTATCCCAGTTGCTGCCAGCATCACTGCCCCGAGCGTGTAGATCAACCGTTCCAAGACAAGATGATCGCTGCCGAGCAGGTCAAGGCAAGAATCTGACCGGCGATCGAAGTGCTGTAACAGTGGGTAGAAAAATGACCCAGCCACGCCAGCAAACCGGTTAGCAGCAGATTCTGTGGAATAGCACTGTCGGCCTTTGCCAATGCGCCGTGTCTTTGCCTCTATGCGTTGACGAACAACCTCTGACCAGTTAGCTCGCTCTGTGCTGTTTTCAGCTGCTGGCACAAGACTCAAGTTTTCGTTAGTTGCCGATGAACTGGAGGTTGTCTTTGGTGGCTCAGCCAGCTCAGTAGCCGCAGCAGCCAACACATCTAGTATGTCCATGCGCTGACGAATGTTGTAGTTTCGGGCATAGAACTCGCCACCAAGATATTCGGCAATTGGAGCAGGGATTGTGACGGCCAGGGAGACCATTGCACGAAAACGCAGGACCGTGAAGCTGACCAGTGCAAACTGATCATCCAAATGAAGCAGTATGCGGCACAGTTCAACACCAATTTCACGCACAGTACTCAGACTTCCATGTCTTACCAAAGTCGTGACGTGTGTAAGACTCTGTTCAACAGACTCCGGATCATCCTGCTTTATAAGGCCATCAATACACTGCGCTAAGTAAACTGGTCTTTTAGTATTTTCAGGTTCACTAGCAAATGCAGCATAAGGTTTCAGCTCGTTGTCATCGCTGTCCAAATCTTCCTCATTCCTACTTGCACATGTTTCTTGTTTTTCACTTTCTAACTGCAAGTTGTTAAGTGTTTCTGTAACAACTTCATTTTCTATATATGTTGTTTCTTTACTGTCAGCAGTTGTACTGACTTCACTGGTGGGAATGTTACAGACTTCCAGAATGCTCTCTACAATTTCATTCTTTTCAATATTAAAGCGCAAAGGCTCACTCTCGTTTTCTATGTGAACTGCATCAGACAGTTTCTCTGCAACAACAGAACCGATCTGTCGAACAGCTGCAACTGATGATCCAAGATAACATGGCAAGCCATCAAGCATGTGCTGCAGTACACTTTCGCGGACTTCAGCAATGGCTTGTGGAGAGGCATATGCAATGAATGCAACCACAGCTTTACTTAAATACAAGCTCTGTTCCAAAGGTCGATGACGTAGTGAGCTTCCGTCAGCCCAAGTGGAAAGAACTGAACGGAAAGTTGACACATACAACATAGATAAGTCAGTGCTGCTTGCAAAGTAACCAATGATATTCCTGAGAACTCGGACAGCAGTTGGGCTGTCAAAGCAACGTACCATCAACAGTTTGTCTGACAGAATATATGCCAGTTTTGGAGATGTTTGTGGCATGTTGCCAAGAAAAGCACCAAGTACATAAGGTGATGGAGCCAGAACAACTAAGGGTACCACAATGGATTCTAGACATCGATCTGGAATTCCAGCAAAAAACCGTTGAGTAATTCGGCGCCACAAAAAGTCATTGATACATAAGTGCTGCAGTTCTGCAAGTAAACTCTTCAGCAGAAGTTCACCATGGCCACACAGTGAAATTTTTCCTGCAAGGAGAGCTAGAAATAAGACGGACGTATTTACACCATTCTGCAGTCTTGTATACACGGTGTGCATCACAGCTAAAATTTCACGGCCAATTAATGGAACATAGGTCTGTGGTAAGAAAAACACACCAGTTTCAAGACTACTTGCCTTCGCTGCAACGACATCGGGTAAAGAACAGACAGCACACATCAATGTTTGCCACCGTGGCAACCTTGCCAACTCATCTTCAGAGTGACCTTGCCTTTGTACCAGTTGTACCACCTGACCACAACAGTACTGCTCCAGTATCTTTATCAGGCAGCCCTTCTTAAGCAGATCTTCCAAAACTTGGAGACAATGAATACGAACAGTATGAAGATGCCCCACGGAGATGGCATGGCATAAAATTACGAAAGATTCTTCCTCTGGACCACAGAAAAAATACTGGTCAAACAACAAAATTGCTCTGTTACCACTACTACTAGCATCACTGTCAGAGTGCAACCATTTCACATTAAAATTCTGAATGAAATATTCTCCAAAATCGACATAATATTCATCGACAAAAACTGTGTAAGCTTGTTCAGGATAACTGCATGCAACAGCAGAGCTTGACTTTCCATCAGACTTGAGTAGCAGAACCAACACTTCTTCAATGGCCTGACAAACAGCTGAAGTTGCTGCTTCACGATCTTTTATCAATGCTTTTGCCTTACGAACAATGTTGCTGATTTCTGACTTCAGAATCAACTTCACATCATCCATACTTCTGTATTAACCTGCAATGCAGAAAAAATGCAAATCAACGACTATAATCACAATGCTAAAGTTACCACTAATTCATTTGGTAATTCACATAATTCTCAAGATGGCTTCAAACTTATGAGGGCTATTAATGAGGCTGAAAAACATCTAGTGTTGTTACGAATTCCGAAGCCGACACCGAATCCGCGGATTTTTGCCAAGTCTGTCTGTCACCAAGACCTAGATTTTTTTGCGGCCGTAAGTGACGGTTTTGGGTTGTCCGTTCGCAAAACGATATTTACTTATCAAATAGCGGTGTTCAAGCATACAAGCGACATTGCGTAATGCAGTGGCCTCGGCTGCCGTCATTGTCTTATCAGCGGCCATCGTCGTCGGGAAGGGTGGGGCAGGCAGAGGCACTATGGTCATTGATGGAGTGGTGGGCAGCGGGCAGCGCCATGCTGTCGACCAGTTATCGGCAAGGGATCTGCCCAATGTGCATGGTGCACATTGCGTAATAAACCCAATAGACGCTAAAGCACAGTTTCCAGCCTTAAGCCCCGGGCACAGTACGCTGACGTACTGAAAACGCTGTAATTGAGCACGTTGATTTCTACAGTGTGATTCAAAAAAGGAGCTCCCCTAAAACTTATTGCGATAATTTCACTTGTGGTGAACCTGTGTGACTGAAAATTACCATGGCTATTGCCCCAAACATATTCCTATGTTTACTCCAATTTTGGTCTATTTATCTGAATATTTGTATGAATTGTATCCTTTTTACTAGCAAGACCCCTCAAATTTTAACAATTCAATTTTGTTTATTACGAAATTCAAGAATTTTTTGTTTAAAAAACAAGTCACATCGGATGATACAGTTAGTATCTGTTAACACACTGGCTACGGTACCGTCAAGACGGCACCGTAGAAAACAAA
>Ga0049105_1000784_pt1 | contig 12339 bp, 9 predicted proteins | sample WorMetvaBAHAMAS1_FD_61260 | JGI IMG/M metagenome (GOLD analysis project Ga0049105, IMG submission 61260) | Worm MetaG Olavius vacuus BAHAMAS.1 | ecosystem: Host-associated > Annelida > Digestive system > Unclassified | place: Germany: Marburg | collected 2013-04-09 | reverse complement strand
AGTGTCCACAGCATCCTGTGTGACTACTCAGTTGCATAGCAGTCTGTCTGTAGTATTGCTGGCAGAATGGAAATAAGCAGTTGCAAGTTATATTTTTATAACTGAGATGCATTTCGGAAGTTTCGAAAGAATAACCAGTAAAACAGTTTGAAATTCGTTTTTTTTGCACTGGAATTGTGCTAAAAGGCTTTGCATTTTGCAAGTTTTTAGGTCATTCAGCTGAATTGTAGTCATAGTTGTTTGCTTCAGCCTAGCACTCCTCCATTTGTCATTAATTCTTTAGGACTAAAATTTACACGTTGCAAAATTCATAGCGTGTTTAAACTTTTTAATGTCGCGGCTCATACAGACTTGAACTGCAGTTCTTATGTATATCTCATCACCACGGTGCATGGAATGCAGCAACACCGTGACCTCGCAAAAAAAGTTCAGTTAACATTAATAGAAAGTCCACTATGCGCTTTCCAATGAGCCTAAGATGAACTTTTTTACATTGTACTTACATACGATGAACAGCGTATGTTTTTGAGCCCTCCCAAAAGGAGGGCTCAAAAATTAGTGTCCAAAATTTGAACAATAAGCTGCAATAACTCCGAAATGGTATGAGGTAGGATGTCAGTTACTATTAATCACTGATAAGAAGTCGCATATGGGCTTTTGATTGATACTGACCTCGATGACCTTGAATGGCATAAACCCTTATTTTGTGTTTTCTTTACCAAATTTGATTGCTTTGCTTCGCAGTGGTTGAAGATAGACCTATAATGTCCGTAAATTATTGTCTCCCAGCTCTAGTCTTCCACTTTTGGCCATAACTAACCCACCCTGCAGTGCAGTCTCTGCGATAGCTGAGCTACTTGTAATCAAGCAGGTCACACATGTTCTGCTGAGATGCATGACCTGGTGCTTGCTTATTTTTTACCATCATATCACTGGAAAGCTGACTTTGTGTATGAGTTATCTGAACAGTTTGAGAAATCCGAGCATTTAGATCGAAATATTTTGGTGAAATTTGTTGCCTGTGCACAATATCCAGCTAGCTTCTTTGTAATGTCAGTATTAAGTTGCATTTTACCGGCTTTCTTGTTTTTTTTTGCTTTAATAAGTATTATTTTACAATGCAGTCATATTTGTTTTTCTTTCTACTTTATAATTCTTGTCGTGTATTTCTGACGTTTATGTTGTGCATGATGTTTATATTACATGTTTATAGTTTAGTGTCGCCGAAAGTTGGTCGTCTCTCAGTAATTACTCCTTATTGGCTTGTGATAAAAAAGAGTAACCAGCTCTTTGTTCGTCTACTAGCAAGTAAGTTTAAAAACTGACAAGTAAGGGTAAGAAACTGTGTACTAATGGATAGTAGAACAAGTATCAATAACTGCCGCATGAATGTGTTTGTAGTCATTAGTAGTATATACTTGAGAGTACTATGCTTATTATTGTAGCTGCAGTATAATGTGATCTTAAATGGATGCAGTCAACACTGGCATGGATCCCTGGCCATCCTGTGCCATTCGTTGAACCTGTTCTGTGGAGTTTGTTGATTTTCTTTGTAGCTGACGTCTTTCAGCATTACGTCCAACCACTGGGCAACAGAACACGGCCTGGCCTGTGGTATTTTGACGTCTAATTTTTTATTGCGTCCTGTCACGTTGGTGTTTCGTACGTCCGCTGGCAAGTCTGTGACCAAAGCGCTAGTAGCTAGTGATGTTTCAGTGTTTTTATGTCGGCTTTGATGTGCAGTTTTCGACATAAACATGTTTACGTTGGTGTCTGCTTGTTGTAAGAATACATGTTCTCGTTGATCGAGTTGTGCCGTTTCTGTTGTTCGTTTCTGGTTTACATTGCTTTCTTTTTGAAGAGTTTCTGTGCGTTCATATGTGTTAGAGCATTAGTGATTTTATGTAATTCTGTTATTGAAGTCAAACATATAGTTCTCAGTTTTGCCGTATGTTGCAAACCTGTACATCTTGAGTCACTTGTATCAAGCAGTTCCGTTGTTATTATTTGGCTGAAAAATGACACGTTTTGGTGGATAGTAAGTGAAATTTTATGAGTGCAGTACATGTTGTTGCCTAATAATTATCTTGTGTTTATTTTTTGTATATGATGTCCATATCATATGTAAATGTAGTGTATTTGTGTGTCGTAAATCCTTATTACTGCTTATGATGGTTAAAACTACTGCTGAGTGAGATTTAGTTTTCACGTGATGAATTGATTTGTTTGGTTTATACATAGTGTCATTAACTTATTGACAGTTAAAATAGTCTGCAGTATTATATCATCTAGTCCATCAGTAATGGTCAGTAGTCAGCAGGGCCACCGGGAATCCCCATTTCAAAAATGCAAAATTCACCTACCAAAGAAAAAATTCCCGAAATTTCCCATTAGGTAAAATACTTTATTCTGCACACTCAGACACAATAAGCACTCAAACCAGCAACATTTAGTCTGTGATAGTGTAGTGATATGATCAGTTTGCAACCCTTTGCATGCGACACTAGTAATCTTAGTCTTGAAATCTCCCTCCACTATCACTGATAGCCATCGACCCATAACATCCCTCAGCTGAGATGATGAGCAGTGACCGATTACCATCGTAGGCCACTTAATGCAGAACCCGGCCCCTGCCAGTTTTTTAATGTATGTTAAACAACCACGTATCAGGTATTATCTCATGAGCATCCAGATGTGAATCTGTGAGGTTCTGTTCAAGGTAAATTACCCATTCCACCAATAAGCAAATTGTTATCAACATCTATTCACTGCTGTTCTGATATCAATATTCGAAGCTGTTTCTTGAATTTTAAAGGCTGTAAGTTGGGTCAATTGGACGTCACTCAAGGTTTTACTCAAAGTAGGCAGGAGGTCTGTCGTGTAGTCATGCGTATATTGCAGTGGCTTTAACTGAACATTTAGAATGTAGTCAGCAATAAAAATTTAGGGAAAAAAACAAAACTCCTACAAATTACCAGAAATTTTTGCAGGAAATTCAGTAATTCCAGAGAATTCTGGTAGGAATTTAGCATATGCCGATTCCTGGGAATTCGAGTGGCCTTGGTTGTCAAGTCTTGCTAATTATTGTTCGATTGTGGTCAGTCAGTGTGACATGCGTGAACGCTGCCTTTCTCGCCATCTTTTTTGGCTTATTTCTGTCTATTCTGTCATTTCTTGTGGCTGCTTTCTGGCACATTGGTTTAGGTTTATGCTTAGATGTAGTTTTTTTTAGTTTTTGCACTTTTTTCTGCTGTTTGTTTTGAGTTTAGTTGTCGGCACCAGTGCATTCGATTCCCCAGAAAGACTCGTCTCCAGAATGACCTGATACGTGTCGAGTGGAACATTAGACTCTATTCAGTTGCCATTTGTCTGTGTTTAATGTTGCGTCTTTTCGGCCGAGTTCATTCAGTAGCAGTAGCTTTATAACCTACGTAATTGACTGGTTGCCGATGTCTGTCAGTCAGTCAGTGCGCTGATGTTATCTATGCAGAAGTGCACTGATGTTGTGGTATGTTTCTCATCGTTGTGCTGTCTGGCAACCTGAGTTACGTAAGCTGATCAAACACTTGCTCATCAGATGTAAATACAGATTACGGAGTCTGAATATTGCTGCTGCTGCTGCTTTGCCCTTTGTCACCCAGTTGTCACCCAGTTTTGTGTTCCACTGGGGCACCTGTGTAGCATGCACAGGTTTTAGTGCTTGTTGTTACAGAAAAGAGTAGCCACAGCTCAGTGTTTCAAGCAGTTGAATCTCATCTGTGAAACCCTGGTACATTATTTTAACAAACTGTGCAAATTGTTGGTATTGTGGGGTAGAGCTTCTGGCCAACATTGCTGCAGATCTGGAGAAATAGTCCCACATTTGGGGGCGTTGCAACCCATCGATTGGAGAAGTACATCATTTTAATTTTTTTAAAGACTGCACTATTTCTACGGAAAACTTGGAATTTTCTGGTTTGCATGGTTGTCATTTACTACCAAATTTATGGCCAAATGAATCAGTTATTTGACATAATACGGTTTAATAGTTGAACATTCTCTTCCTGTAAGCTGGCAGAATCGGGAAGTTTACTACTAAAGTATGTGTAGCATATTGTATATTATCCTGTGTCAGTAAGTTACCTTCAGAAAGTCATTGTGGTAGCATTGTGTTGTACTGCAGCTGTACTGTAACGAACATATCTTCTTTAGTCGGTGTCGATGATTGTTAGCCTTGTGTACAGACCGTGTTGTGTTATATGTGTGACCAGTATAGCTCATGTCACCTCCTTGCACAGTGGTGGTGTTACATGTTGAGGCATGGCTTTGTATGGAAATGGTCGGAGCAGTTAGCGTGGTCTTTGTGCCGGGACTTGAAGGTGACGTCCTTTGTTCCTGACCTTGACCTTCATAACTGAGTTCTTCTTAGCATCCGTGTCTTTGGTCATGTTGCTGATTGTTGGAGGCCAGACCAGGGCCTTATTAGGTCAACTTGATTTTGTCTGAGACAGTAGAACAGTTAGTATGATATTCAGAATAATGCTGCTACAAATATTGACCACATGTTGATGTATACCGCACAAATGGGGATATGTTGTCATTGGAGACACTGCTGTTTCCACCAGCATGATGAGTGTAATATTTCCAGAGAATGTCGATTGAATGCTGCATTAACAGAACGATAATTTTTGGCCAGGTACGCAACCTGCAGTTGTTGCGTAAGATGATATTTATTATCTTACTGTTTGAGTAGTGAGAAGCTACGTTGAAACCGTGTTGCTGTGTCCAGAATTTCAAGTCTGATTTGTGCCAAAAGATAACCTTCATTTTTTTTTATTCGTGTCTTCGGAGTTAAATCAGCGGGGCTATTTAGGTGGTTACAACCTCACGGTAGGCCTATTTCACTACTGTGATACACATAGGCCTCTGCTTAGGCATTTTTCACACAGCTTGCATATAGGCAAAATAAAGTTTGTTGTGAGACTCCAGTTTTGCTGTATTGTGCTGTATCTGGTAGTTGACATTACCACTCAGCAGCACTGTTCAGCCTTGGCAGTAATATCTGCTACATGCTAAGCTGTCTGTCAGTGAAATATTTTCATGTTACTGTCGTCAGCAGCAGCAATCTTCGCGACACTGGCGTGTTGAGAACCAGTAGTAGTTTGACATGTTTTGTATGTATTGAAATAAACCGAAACTGATTGCAGCAGCGTTCATGTGTTACTCGGCAGACAGTTCCAAGCGTGGCAGTTGATGCACTGGCGTCACGATGATTTCACTGACCAAAACTGAACAGGAAACCGCAAGACAGCTACTTGTAGTCACATTTCGATGTTTTTTTATAACATACAACAATTTTGAATGCGAGATTTTCTAAATATACTTTGGGGAGTTATGTTTTTTGTTGCCATCGTTATCCAGACAGACGTGTCTTGGCCAGGTCACTTTACACGCAGTCGTTGTGTCTTACTAGGCCTGCATTTAGAAGACATTGTAGCCTACGCAGTGCACCATGCAAACATGGATTATTATCGGTCATTGACATTAAAAACTTGCAGTAAGGCTTGACGTCCTAATCAACGACAGGTCGTACGGTCGTACGTAACTGAGTGGGCAGTCTTTGTTATTGTCCATCGCAAATGATGCAGTGCGAGATGCTTTGAGCTCAATTTATCATGAAAGCTAGTGTGGGATGGTCAAATTTAGATTGTTTCGGCGTAACAGATAACGCACAAAAGTACATAAGCTTATTAAATATTGAAGGTAGGCCTATTTAAAGTAGGGGCTGATGCTACTACTTGGAGAAAAGCTTTTTTTCTGCAGACCACTTAAACCAGCAGGGAGTATAGTTAACTAGTCATTTGTCGTATTTCGTTTTAGATGTGGGACTAAACTGCAGAGAAGAGGACTGATTGACCGAAAGATGTGAAGTGATAGGTTGGAGTTTGCCGCGTATCAGACAAGTGATGACGGTAGTGCTGTGCTTGTGAACAGTCGCGTCGTCGAGGCAGGTTAAAATGTTGAACGACAGGTGCGAGCTATCGACCTGGAGTTGACGTAATGCCGCACAGAGAGCAGATGCGTTAGGCTACGTCAGCGACATTTTCACCTACACGTTATTGTGACGAGCACGTCGATTGAACGCGGCATTAATTAAACGTCGAATTGTTGCTTAGAAATATAACCTTCAGGCGTGATGCAGCACAGTGAGACGCTGTCATATTCGCTATAGTACATCTGAGTAGAATGGCGCAATGTCTCAGCCTGTTCCTGGCGCGTATGTATTGTAGGCCTAGGCGTGTGTCAACATGAGAAGGACGTTAATTGGCATTGATAATAGGCACGATGTACGATACATGCACGTGCATAGCATGATGGCCGAGATAGTTTTTAAATATTTAAACCGCAACTGACGTAAGCCTAAACACTGAACTTTTCAACAGTGCAAGGATATTGGCTAGAGTGCTAGACTGCTTGACGATCTGTTAGTGAGTGCATACCGAAGTTGGCGAAGTTAAACGAATTTAAATTCGGTCGCGATTTTGTTACGACATGCGATTCTGAAACTTGTCTTAGCAGTCGGATGGTCGTGATTTAAGACTGCCGATAGGCTACAGCTGTTTGTTGGATGACTGTTCGTTCGAGAAATGCGACACACGAGGACCTCGCTGTGGGTGACGTTCTGCACCATGAGTCGGTGCATGTCAACCCTGGTGGTCTGCGTGACTCTGATGCTGGCTCTGACATCATCGTTCTACGCCGACAACAGCAGCAGCAATGACGTGATGATACTGACCACGGAGAACTTCGACGTTGCCGTCGCTGAGACAGCACATCTTTTCGTCCATTTCTGTTAAGTAGCTACTAGTAAACACGCTGCCGTAAAGACCACGGTGCATGCACCCGTTCTTGTTCTCTATTCTCTGTCGTCTCCTACATGTTATGGTTAAGACTGCTTGACTACCAAACTGCTCCTCTCTGAAAATCGATAGTTGCTCATTCCATTACGCATTATTTTGTCTCTCCTCTGATTCATTCCGCCAGCCTATTGCGATTCAGTCTCCTCATTTTTCACACGTCTGTTCATTGTCATTGTCACAACTCTCATCTTCTACCTGCACTGTTCGACTCCAGGCTACAAACTCATGTCCACAAACTTTTCACAACATAAACTCTCACCCGGGTACACCCGAACGATTCACGGACTCGGCTGACGTGTTTTTGGGATTTATTTTGCTCATCGTTTTTATGTTTTAGGTTTTCATTTCCGTGTTGTGTTAAACTAACAGGCTACGCCTAGGCCTACTTGTCAGTTTTTGAGCGTACGTTAATTTCTTGCCAATGCTTTCATTGCAATTCAGTAATTTCTGCGAGTTAGTATCCGTATTATTGATACTAGGCCTACCGTACTCAAAGTCGACGGATGACGCAGTTGAGAGTTCGAAACTCGCTTTAGGAAAGCGGCGTCGATTGCCACACGCCGATGTTCGTATTACTTACTTGCGCCGCTGTATTTCGCCAGTAGACGAACTTGATTACACCTACTTCGTTTTATTGGAGCTAAGCCCGATTAGCTGCAGAACTGCCACCAGGTACCAGAACAATAGGTGCCATATCCTGCTAAACAGGCGTATCTAAAACATTATGTTAGACCTGTGTGTAGTCAATAAGTTGCTAGACACATCTCAGTTTTTTTTGTGCGTAGTTGCCCCTTGGTGCCGACAGTGCAAATCTTTCGAGTCGGAATTTAATCAAGTGGCAACAACTTTCCAAAGAAGCAACATTCGGCTGGCGAAAGTAGACGGAACCGTCGAAACTAAGTTAGTTGAGAGATTTCAGGTATGTCACGTGAATGTGTGCAATACTGTGTTTAGCTTTAGTCACTTTAATGTTGGCTCAGTGAAACGAGGCAGTCGATCTCTCTGTACCGCCTTCAGCGTTAGTGCCCGTTCAGTTCAAGCTGGAACTCTAAAACTCGCTGTCATGTAACTGTAGATCGGCTGACCTCAGCACTTCCAGGCGTAATCTTGACAACTCATATCGTTTGACTGACTCTGCACTGCATACATTACTTCACTCGGTTCAGTCTCTTCCACTACGCGCCTGAAATTTGCCGGAAACTTACACCGCTATACGAACATTTTTGATCGATCGATCCATAGATAGGCTGACCGATTGATTAATATTTATTTTGTTTGGTGGTGTTGAGCATGTCCGTACGCAGTGTATGTTAATCGTACGAGTTCTCAATGCGTCACCTCAGCTGGTGGTGGAACCCGCTACCCGCAGGGGCGGGTCGCACTGTGCTGCGTCGCTCTAATTAATACAGTTTATAGTCGGTGTGAATATTCGGTGTTTCATCTCCCAAATTCCGTCTGTTAGTGAATATGACGTCCTTTTCCCCATTGGTACCACTTTTATGATGTTTTGGAATTCTCTCTTCGCTAGACATATCTCAGTTTTTTTTGTGCGTAGTTGCCCTTGGTGTCGAGTCGGAATTTAATCAAGTGGCAACAACTTTCCAAAGAAGCAACATTCGGCTGGCGAAAGTAGACGGAACTGTCGAAACTAAGTTAGTTGAGAGATTTCAGATGTCAGTTATATTTCAACACTGTCGACCTTGCGATCGTGCCCAGTTTGTTTCTGCTGCCACGACGAGTACATCGCTTAGACCAATTACTGGTACTGTAGGTTGCCGGGTTTCCAACACTGAAACTATTCTCTGCGGCTCAGACGGAACCTGTCGATTACAATGGCGAGCGAACGGCGCGGCACATGATCAACTGGCTGCTGAGGAAGACTGAGCCAGGTGTCAAACAGGCGCACGACGTCGCTACTGTCAGAAGATTTGTTAACAGCGAACTCGTCGTCGTTCTCGGCCTTTTTGCCGTGCGTAACGGTCGCTTGATACTCTCGCGTATTCTTAATCGATTGAAAAACTCCGTGTATGTGAGCTATTACCGATTATTTCATGCTGCAGACGTTCTTACCGTATAGGCTAGCCAGTACATGTATGGCAATTCAACTCCTTGATCTATTTGTAGGAAAAATTTGTAGCCAGGAAGTCTTATGAAACACAAGATTGATCCATCTGTCCGATAGGCTATCTGATGATAACATTTGGCTGCATCTATGGGCGCCCCACATACTTTTGTGAACAGACACTATAAGCTACGTATTGAATTAAGTTGGACTTGCCAACAGTGCCGAGTCATTAGGTGTGCGTAAATAGGCTACAAGATCGTATTGGCTATATGCCAAGCGAGTTGTGAATATTGGAAACGAGAAATGCACCCAACAGCATTGCAAACTTAGCCTATTGCACGGACGAAAATAGTATTTGTGCACAAAATTTGCAAACGTTAAGTATGGAAATAAGTGTTTTATTGCAAGGCAATATTTATTTGTGCATGACAGGAAGATAGCAAGTTTCAGCAGCAGCAGCAGTCGAACGCGTTTCTACGAGCTGCTGATGCTGCTGGCGACGACTTGATTCGGTTTGTGATGAGTGGATCGCGATCAGTTTTCGACCAGTACAACATCACTAGCAACTCAGCTGTAGTCATCTTCCGACAGGCGAGTCGTATTTTGATGCGCATGCTGCATGTGATGTCGTCGTTATCATTATCATCATCATCAGCTGCAGCTGCATCATCATCGCTGTCATCACTCTCAAGTCCATGTCACAACATACGTGCACAACGACTTACTTACTTAGACTTAGACTTAGATCCTCCCTCTCCCACCGGAGTACTGGGCGATGAGACTTTTTTCCTACCGCTCTGATTACACGGACTCTCGGACCACCTAACGATTTTACTCTGCTCAACGGCTGGATTTGTTTACATGGTGTGTTAGAGTAAGTCGGCTCCTGGTCGGTTTTCGAACGCACTTTAAATCACTGCAGTTTCATTCATTCATTTCCACCGACTCCGATCATTAAGTCACGCTGCGAACACCACTCCAGCTGACTATCGTCTTGTGCAAATCTTCCTGGAATGTTCGTCGCCAGGTCTTTCTTCTCCTGCCTCCATCAGGTGCCCACTGTATGCACGCTTGGCAGCCTGTCTGATGGTAGCCGTAGTACGTGCCCTGTCAGTGTAATTCTTCTTAGTCTGACAATATGCGATGGATCTTTAATTTCAGCCCTCTTCGTCAACTCGTTAGTTGACAACGTGTGCAAAGAGACTCAATATACATGTAAACCCAACAAAAACACCAGTCAACGCAGTCCGTTAGTGTTATATTTACAAGAAGTAAGTAAGTAAGTACATGATTTATATAGCGCAAAAGTCTTAGAAGAATCAGGGCGCGTGTAACACTTTACACTGTACAGAGACATGGTTTGTTACGACAGCCTACTACAGAAAGACGTATATTAGAAATGATTGGTGTTGTTGATGCAGCTAGATGGCGCGAAACTGACACTGGACATCAGTGACTGGTCGCCGAGGGGTTTGCTTGACGTCATCAGGCACCATCTTCTGCCTCCCGTTATCGAGTTTTCACGCGACGCGTCGAGGCTAATCGCGCTCAGCAACGTCGTCAACCACGTGTTGCTGTTCACGACCCGCCGCTCTGACAACGACGCGTCAGCTGTCTACGCCTTCACACAGACGGCCGCCGTGTTTCAAGGACAGGTGCGATACGCTGATCATGATGATGATGATGATGATGATGATATTCTTCGTGACGACCAGTTCGTCTTCTGTCAGTTAGGCTCCAATATACACTGTGTCGGCGGTAACTGACAGTGCCGTTCCAAAGTAATCTAAACAAAGAAACAAATATCACAGGAGGTTAATGGGGCGTAGTTTGATTTAAATTTTTGGTTTTGGAGCTGACGTTTTCTGAAGTACGGCTTAGCACTAAAAGTGCTAGTAAGCATGCTTTTGCTCATGTAGTCATGCAGCTAAAATGTCTATGGAAACCAGATACAAACCATATACTGTACTTGTAACGCCATCGTGTAAACGCCAACAGTCGGACAAGACGTAACCTAATTGTGCCGAGATGTGTGTGGTCGACAGATGTTGTTCATTGTCTTGGACGTGGACGACGAAGACGTTCAGAGAATTCTGACGGTCGTCGACGACTCTGCTCGCCATGACGCCGTTCCGCTCGTCTACTTCGTCGAGTCGGACAGTACACTCTCATCGGGCGCAGCCCCACAACGCAAGTTTCGTCTTGACGCCAGCGCCGCGCTGACGACGACTGGCATTTCTCAGTTTATACGTGACGTTCTCGACGGAAAGACCAAGGTCACACATCTGCTGCGTATAAATGCTAAATATTAAACAGTATAATATACCGTGCATGGTTTATAAAATCGTGATAGTTTACTTTTGATGTTTAACTGGAATAATTTTCGCACTGTCTTAATCAGCAGTTATTTCCAAACGTACCGGTACTCTAGTATAATGTTCAACGTAATGAAAGTCGAAAACTCCACGTGAGTTAAAGCATTTCATAGTTTACAACACGAGGTGCTTAGCAATGTCCAGTTCAGTACTAACGTCGCAACACCATTGTCAGATAGGGCTAAGGTGAGCGATCTATACTGTCGCCCACATATCCAAATTGTTGCGTAAGCTTACCAGAAAACTACCAGCGCTCTGCTCAAGGCATCGTAAGCTCGGCGTATCTGTAGGATGAATGTTAATGGCCGACCTGAAGTCATCCGACCCATCACATGTACTGCGCCATGGACCAAAACCTAACTGGTTAGCAGATGCTTTTGCCGGTCAGCGGATATGCATGATCATGTTACGTTCGACTAATAATTACATGTTTTCACATGTGTCTGACGCTGAGGAGCGACTTCTCTGTCTGTCTGCATATAACTTGCTGCACGGCAGAAACTTTAACAACAATGTCGTGCGTCCAGCCGTTCGTCAAGTCGGAAGCGGAAGTGGACGGGTGGACTACGCGGCCTGTCCGAATCTTGGCCGGAAGTAACTTCGAGTCCGTCGTTCGTCGCTCGGGTCGTTACGTCATCGTCCTCTTCTGTACGTAGCAGCTGTCGATCATCGACCGTGAATTTATCTTAATTCTGTGAGTTTAAAACGGTAAAAACAGTAAATTGTGCAAATGTTGAAAGTTTATAATAAACCGGAGCAGGCAAAAAGAACATTGTTGGTGTTCCCAGTTAAGCTTAAACTCCACTTGTTCGATTTGTCGTGGATTTGGCGTACAGTTTGTTGAATAAGTTGTCACAAATTCGTTAAGCAACAGAAGATTGACCACGCAGCGGTGCGCGCTGTACGCAGATGCTCCATGGTGCGTACATTGTCAGCGGCTGACTCCAGTCTGGCACCAGCTTGCTGACCTCTACGCCGACAGTGATGACGTCATCGTGGC
>Ga0049105_1000783_pt1 | contig 12342 bp, 8 predicted proteins | sample WorMetvaBAHAMAS1_FD_61260 | JGI IMG/M metagenome (GOLD analysis project Ga0049105, IMG submission 61260) | Worm MetaG Olavius vacuus BAHAMAS.1 | ecosystem: Host-associated > Annelida > Digestive system > Unclassified | place: Germany: Marburg | collected 2013-04-09 | reverse complement strand
ATACGACTTCCTATTACTGATTAATAGTAACTTACCTCCTATCTTGCACCGTTTCCAAGTTATGGTCCAATTTTCGCTGGCGAGAGGGGAGTGCCTCACTTTAACGCTCTCGCTAGGGGTCATCCCCTACAAATATCGCCGTAAGTGATATATCACTAAAAACTTGATTCTTTGGCCTACATTTCCGCCGCAGAAAGTGTCAGTGTATTTCCAATCATTTTTACGTAATCCGTCCTGAAAGTTACCGAATTCGGTGAAATTAGGCAGCGGTTAGCGCTATTACGCCGTTCAAGATCATCCAAGGTCGCCGAATTTGGTACCAATCGAAAGCTCATATGCAACTTCCTATTAGTCATTAATAGTAACTTACCTCCTATCTTGCACCGTTTCCGAGATATAGTCTTGCAAAGGTCAAAAATCTCTATATCTGGCTTGCCCTCTTCGGTTTAACACCCCCAACGGAGGGGTTCCCCTGGGACGATCTCCGTAAAATTATACCTCGAAGTCAGTAGATGTCCAACGTACCAAACGGCGTAAAAACATTGCCGAAAATTCCAATCGTCTGAGTAGGGTGCACCAACGTTCCAGACGACAGACAGACGGACGGACGACGACATATAGCGAAAGTTCACGTTCGCTAAAAACTTTAAAAAATATTTTTCCGTGGTTCCAAGCCTCCCGTCTACGCCGCGGGCTCACACCGACCTTGTGTGATCTTGATTTACAGTTATACGAGGAACTTCGGAAACAAGTGGTCTGTGGACTATGCTTCATTGGGAGCGACAAAGTTGGAAAAAGCGTAAGTCAAGTGAAGTTGGCTGGTGACGTACGTCGCACGAGTAGTGAGTGAACGGTGTGTCGACGCTCTGTACTGTCATCGGTAGGTCGGCCACCTCGCTTACACACGTCATCTTACCAGCAGCCGCACGGTGACTCCACGACCTCCATTCACGCCGCCGATGATATCTGCATTTGTAGTAAAATCAACAAAAACGTAAAAAGAACTACACGCTACAGAGTGGGTCAAAAACCGGATCGTTTTTTACCGCGCTGCATGGAATGCAGACGCGGTCTAGCGATGAGAATTCTGTCTGTCTGTTTGTCTGTCTGTCCGTCTGTCTGTCACACGCGTGGATTGTGACAAAACGGTAGAAAGATCTGTCCAGATTTATATACCACATGAAAGAACATTTAGCCTAGTTTTCTGAGAAGAAGAATATCGTTGCTGGGGGCGACCCCTTGTACCTGAAATTTGGGGTCAACCGGCCCCCGTTGGAGCAAAATCGCCGATTTTCAACCGATAATCGCTCGTAGCGCTTCAGCCGTAACACCTAGCGAAAAAAGTTCAATTAACGCTAATAGGAAGTCCACTACGCTCTTTCCAATGAGCCTAAGATGATCGTCGTACGTTGCCCCCAAGGGGGGGGGGGGCAACGTACGACGTACAACGACGTACAACGTACCCCCCAAGGGAGTCTCAAAAACGCAAAACGACCGATTTTCGTGTAAAATCGCACTTCGCTTGAAAAAATTCTGCTACAAAGTTTCTTTGTGTGAAACTGTCAGCGGCAAAGTTGTAAGGCATTCACTGGCCTAGCTAACCATGCAAAAATGATTGATGGGGGCGACCCCTTCTACCTGAAATTTTGAGTCAAAGTGACCGCGTTGGAGCGAAATCGCCGACTTCCGATCTATTTTCACTCATAGCGCGTCAGCCTTAACACCCAGCGAAAAAAAATCAATTAACACTAATAGGAAGTCCACTACGCGCTTTCCCAAGATGAACATCGTACGTTGTCCCTAAGACCCCAAAAGGTGGCTCGAAAATGCAAAGTGTCCGAAATTTGAACAATAAGCTGCGATAACTCCGAAACGGTACGAGATATGATGTCAGTTACTATTAATCACTAATAGGAAATCGCATACGGGCTTTCGATTGGTACCGACTTCGATGACCTTGAATGACCTTGAACGCCGTAATAGCCCTTATTTTGCGTTACTTCACCCAATTCGACCGCTTTTCAGGCCGATTATATCACGGTGGTTAAAGATAGACCTATAATGTCCGTAAAATATTGTCTCGCAGTTGCAGTCTTCTACTTTTGGCGAAAACTATAACGCACCCTGCAGCGCGGTTTCTCTGCGATAGCTGAGCTACTTGTTAATATCTGCAACTCCAGTAGGCCTACATGATGACATGGAAACTTTCCATCCTATGTTCCATTATATTTGTATGTATGCATTGCTGATGTCATGGTTTGCGTTTGTCAGACCTAAATAAAGAAACTACTTACTTACTTACTTGGAATAGTCAGTCAATCAATTAATCGTTAAATGATAATCACAGCTTGATTGATTGATTGACTGATTGACTGATAAGCCGCAACAACAAAATTATGCATACCGGTAGACTGTGACAGTCGGTTGCGGTTCACTGGGCCAATAACTATAACATTTATCATTATTATCATCACAGTTGAATACATTAAAAGAAATGTGTTCCATATATAAAAATGTACACTTAGGCTACACAGCAAGACAGCAGATAGCATCGAAAAGTAGAGACCGTTGTCTGAAGATGAACACTGTGACAAGCATGAACGCGCCGACAAGAATGCCAAGCACAACGCCGATCACCACGGCTACCATCAAACCTGCGTCCGTATACAAACATAAGTACGTTGTGGAAAACCCCATTCAATGCAAAACAATAGCATATGTTCGGCCGATTTTCCAACACGCGGTGTAGTCGAAATGGTAAAAAATGAAGTCCTGCCTTTGGGTTGAAGTTCACTAAAGTAGAGAGCTCTGTATCTTTGCCGATGCATTGTCATTACATTGCTTATCTGTGTCTGTGATGTTAGTACTTATTCTGAGTCCATTCAAGTGATAGTATGATACAGGAACATCACATTCTAACTATTTAATGGGATGCAGCGGCTCACTGTACTGCACAGTAAGTCCATAGCAACGTCCGTCCGCCGGGTAATAGCTAAGCTTATACAGCGGTCAGCTGACTACTTAAGGTCTTGCTGTTAAGCCACAAAAACAATGCCGAGCACCCTAGCTAACATGGGTGCAAAATGCAGCAATCGAGCTGCATCGTTTTTAAGATATTGCAGATTGTGGCCTTCATCTTTTACCTCTCAAGGTCGTCCAAGGTCAAACCTGACGGTGCTATTAGAAAGCCCATGTGTACTTCCCTGTAGGTCCGCCATCGAGTCCAACATTGTATTGCGAAATTTCTGCGTTTTGTAAGAAATCGGGGTCGAGAAACACGACGGTGGCGCCCGATTTTAGACCGGAAGTAGAAATATGGCCGTATCGCGCATGCGCAAAGAAAAATATGCAATATACCTTTATTTAATTGCTGAATCGCCGAAGAGGCAAATACCACGTTCCACAGAACGTATTTGAAATATGATATTTCTAATTTTTAATTAACTGCATTTAAGTAAAATACTACAAACCTAACGGTAGTACTTTTCTTCTGGCGTACGTTGCGACTTCACTGTTGAACGGCAAAGGTACTGCAAAGCGAACAGTTGAACAATGACGATCATCTTTAAACTTCGTCGTCGTTTACTCTAAATGACTGTCACAGCCTAAGCGATGTGAATAGTTTTGCATTGTTATAACCAAGACAAAATCCGCAACAACGTTGACCTATAACGTATTAACAACAAAAGCAAACAGAAAAAAAGCAGAACGGATGCCTTGGGATGAGCAGCACTCTACTTTTCTAAGATTTATAAGAAAAATCTCATTGAGTTAGTTTTTTAAAACAAAACTGTCAGTGCGATGATTCAAGGCGACATTTGGAAGACTTAATGACTGGCCGACCTATTGCTCCTCCTTTACTACTTGTCTGTGATGTGCCACTGGTCTCAAAAACAAAGATTATATTGGAAGGTCGCTATTGTTGTTGCTAGTAGAGTAGTAGAGCTTTGGGAGAAAAAATCATTACCGTCTGTGCAGTTGGTGAAAGTTCCGATCCAATCGTTTCCTTTGCACGTGAGATACCACGTCTCGAGCGAGTAATTGCAGCGAACGATCATTCGCTCTTCGCTTCGTTCGATCCACGCGTTAGCCGGAGCCGTCATGTCCGGGCATCCTACCGCTACGCGCACAATACACGGAAAGGACAAGGACTAACATGTATAACGACTGCATCACAGACAAATTACAGTCGTTATATGCACAATGGTCAAATGTTTAAATGTTGCAACATTCAAAATGCCGATCTTTTGCAAGGTAAAGAACCGTAACAGTTCGGTATTGATTATTGAACACATCTCCATGTCATCATATGCGGAGGTTACAAACTTTTAAAAGGAGTCCTTTTTTCTCCCACCATGTAGATTGAACTTGTTGCTTTTATAGTGTGAGTTGCTGAAGTTTTTGCATTATGCGTAAAACAAGTTAAACAACGTTTACTGACAACAACAGCGTATGTAACTTGGTACCTATCAATTGGTAAAGAATGGACATTTTAAAGATACTAAGTACAGATCATATTTTGCTAATGAAACTGAGGACGCTGCTTGCCTTCAAGTTTCAAGATAAAGTTCCAGCGATGGAACTCCACTGGCGGCACATGTTTGTGGTCGTCGTCGACATCGACTCCTGTGATGAACAGTTCGACGCTAGTTCCGTTGGACGTGTACAGATGGCGCTGTCTGCGTCTCTGCGGACGACAGATGTCGCTATCATGTCGCGGCGTGGAATCGCGACCCTCTCTCACGTTGACGCTCACCGGACAGCTGGACGGCGGCAGCTCGATCACCGCCGGCGGCGCTCCGACGAAAGCCTTCGGCGACAGGTGCCCCTGGTCCGGTCGGTCCCGGTCCGTCGTCGCCGCGTCGACTGGAAGACGGGCTCCGAAGCTGTACAGCGCGACTCGGAGCCGCTGTCCGGGAAGCGCACTGAAGCGAGCCGGACAAGCGGCCGTGAAGGGCGCCGGGGCCGAGCCCGTTATCGACCGGTAGTCGGAATCGTCGGCGTTTAAGTAGTAGGTGTCTGGAACGACGTGGGGGCTGGCCAGTACGAAGCCGAGTGCGTACACGGAGCTGTGTGAACTCGTCAGTAGAGTGGTGGAGTTGCATCGCCTCAGCTGTGAGTAGCTTAGCACTGCATCATCAACCATAATGTCATTTCTCATTAAGTTTCGCCACGACTGGAAAGCATATTTATCATTTTGAATCTTCAGCTTATCAGCCAACATCTGTTATTACCTTCTGCACAAAATTCATCCGCTCCTGAATCATGACATAGGTACGACAAAGAGGCCTTCTTCTTCAAAACGGTATCTATAACCTCCCTAATCCCAAATACCATGGGCGGATCTAGAAATTTTTCATAAGGGGCAAAGTTGTGCAGGTGCCAGGGCATCTAACCTACCCGATCCTATCCTCATCAGTTCCATCTCAATTCTGACACCATTCCAGTAACAATAATTGCATTTTGCTTGTTTGAAAAATGATTTCGCATTTTCAGTCCACATCCCGGCGGCACTGCTAAGTTATGCCCTAATCCCGTGATTTTCGATTGATTATCGGCGAATTCTCTGCTGCTCCTGTCCACATATTGGTATCCATAATACACACCTGTGACGCAGCGGAATGTGGCCTCGAGGTAGCATGTGAGGTCCTTCGGACACGGATGAACGAGGTCACGCAGCAGCGGTATCTCGAACTGGCACCAGCGTCGGCCGGAGCAGGTGCGATCGAGAAGGTCAAGGACGCTGGACGAGCAGCCGAGGAAGCCGTAATCGTGCGTGACACAACGGCCGAGTCGTAGGCGACCATAGCGAGCCTCTTCCATCAAGACAACCTGATCTTCGCCCGAACAACTCGCATTGAACGTCTCGAACTGACAGTACTCATGACACTCTGCAAGCACGCATGTACACATATCCGTCGTTAATAAATAAATAAATAATTTAACAAATACAGTAATTGACTATTTACTTATTTAAACCATGTCGTAGAGAACCAAAAATGTGCAATGCTATCAATTTTAGCTTTCGTGGTTAAAGGTCAAGGTCAAATGTCAGAAAAATTACTTTGGGTTTTACCATATCACATTACATTCCTACCAGGATGTCACAGTGATTAGAAGAGACACACTAACACACAGACAGAAAATAATATCCACTTTGCTCAGTAGCCTATAGATGGCGCGCAAGTATTAGATGAATGCTAGTAGAAAAATGTTTTAAAAGTAGCTCGAAAGTGCTAATAAAGTGAAATAAGTGGATGTTTTACAGCAAGGAGTTCCAAATGGACACTCCAACGACTAATTCGCTTCAACTACTGGAAGTCGAAGGCTTGAAATGATGTAAACGGCGTCCTTGCGTTCACTGCGACTAAGCAGAGTCGATCGATCGAAAGCACACGGTTCCCTCGATGAGAGTAAACCGGTGAGCACCGACCCACACTAAGCCGGATGTTACGAAGTTAACAGCGCGTGTCATGTGATCTCACAGCCAACTACTCGACACGTTTCAGTCGCTCACAGACAGCGCACGTGTCAACAAACTAAGCTACTGACTACGGGATGACTGAGTGCAGTAACTAACTAACAACAATAACAAGATTGCCTCACAATCAAAGTCAGACCACCTGCAAACAGGATACACAGACACGCTTTTGTGCTCCTGTAACTTTGACCTTAACCCGATGACCTTGATACACGAGTTTGACCTAAACATTCCAAAGACGTACCTACATACCGAGAATAAACTTCAAAAGGCTTTAAAAGTCTTTTAAAAGTTTGCGCATCACAGACGGACAGGCACACAAACAGATGCGACTCATAACATTACCACGCCGCTTTAGAGGGTGCTAACACCAAGGACAATGTATACGATGCTGTCGAAACCTCTCACCACGTCAAAATCATTTGCTAGAGTTCAACCGGTTCATTTGATGAATGTAGAACATACACCCACTCATAGCCGTAGCCAGACGAGATGTAGAAGTACAGGCACAGGGATAGAAGACCAAGCAAAGTTGCACAGTTTGCGGGCTTAACATCCTGCTGTTACACGCAATATGCATAAAAATACTATAGAATATAAAATTTCCAAATAAAAGAATTCTCAGGAGAGGCGTCTTAATCCCTTCACAGACCCCACCCGCTCTAATATGACAAACTTCAAATGACACCACGCCTATGAATGCACCCCGCAGCGAATATCATGGCTACGCCTATGCACCGACCATCGCTATTTGGTATTATCCAGCCTGACAACTGACACTTATTTTACCATCTCGTGGGTGGTAGAAGGTTGCAGCATGCTGCTTTGAAGCTGCTTATAATATGTCTTGAATGGGAGATATGATGCAAGAGCACGCTTGTGTTGACGCTGATTGGTGCATAGGTTGTCTGACTGTGAGCGATTGTCCTAGAATATTATCATGTTGGCGTTGCGTATCGAGTTGAGAGTTATCCTTATTGCGATGTGCTAATGAAGCAGTTTTATATATTTACTGCGTGGTGATCCCGTAACCTAGCCTATATTCATAACCGAGCTATTCCCGGAGACAGTATACAACAGCAAGGTCATGAATAACTAACTAACTAACCATTAACAGTAATATAATATAAATAAATAATAAACTAAACAATCAACTACATTACACGCCGACCCAGTGGCGTCGGCACGTATGATGAAGCACTTGGATACGTGTCCCTTTTCAAGTTTCCGCATCTATTTTTCAAATGGACTTATAGTGTGTTATTGTTGTGCTTTTGTCAGCACTGTATCTGCTTAGTCTTTTGCAGTTAATAATGAAAAAAATACAGTTGAGATATCAAATTTCAGAGGATACAGAAGTAGCTTTAGGTTTCATCAGCTCCTACTATTCTCCTATCACTGTCAGTGTCATAATTTAGTCCCGAATGTTACAAAAATGACTGTAAGTTTACAACGTTCTCGCAGACTCAATTGCGGTAACCGGCTTTATGGGTCTCTTGCAAATTGCCACAAAAAGAGAGGAATGAGGGATGGGTAAAAATCGACAATACTAGTGGAGAAGCGATGTCCCCTGGTGATGCCATGTGCGGATGTCATTTTGTACGCGTGGCCATTCAGTTCACTGCAGGAGCAGAAAACACATGAAGCATAATATTTAGTCTTTTGGCAACAACTGTATGATAAAACAGACTACCAGTTGGAATATTGAACACTGACATTCATTCAGCAATGTATCATTGACTGGCGACGACAACAAATTAATGCATTAATTAACATATAATTATAACTGTTAGGCCTATAAGCAGTAATCAATCAATCACTCAACCTTTTACTTGCTTTACGTAAAAAATAACAATGAGTTGAAAACGATCAAACAATTACTACATCAGCCCAGACAGTGAGGCTACAACTAGAGTATACTAGAACAATTGCCCAATAAAAAGTAGGCCAACGAAACGACGTCGGAAACTCTAAGAGATTGCCATAGCAACGTTTAACGAGTTGAAAATACTCATCAGCAGTTCGTTATTTACTGAGGCGTTGTCTCGCTTGAAAACGGAGACACTTGGGCACGTTCAATCTCCGCGGATCAGCGCGAGGCCGGGCTGGTCGCCGTCTCGTTTCGCGGATTAATGGCCCCCGAAGTGTGTCGGAGTCCGTGTTTGCTCGCGTGTGCGGACGCCAGTCCACCGAAAACCCAACCGGGAGGGCGAACAGTTTATTTTCATTTAATTCCTGGTGGCCGCCAGGCGGCGGCAGCAGCTGCTGCAGTGAAAATCCGTTCGTCGTCGATCGCCGAATGAGATGGAACGGCGCGCGCCGACACGGCCCTGTTGTCACCCAAAGCCGCCGGCTGGGTTGAGGGTTGAGTCGACGACGGTCCGTCGATCCGCAGACTTGCCCTACAAATGTCGTCACACTGGTATCGACCCGACGCGATGTGTTCCTACGCGCTAATCCAGCGTCGATCGAAGCCGAGCCGCGCGCGACGAATCGGTCGCACCAGCTTAGCGTCGTGTGCGGTCTTCATGTTTACGTCATATCCGGCGCTAATCCGGGCCTTCTTATCGCCGTTAGACGGTGGCCGACCCGATCACTGGATTGCGCCGACGGAAACAACTGTTTCGACGCGATAGACTTGTTGTCGAACTGCCAGAATCATTTGTACGATACACAGAATTCGTCAGACTGCTTCACGGATGTCGAAAGATTCGAGATTTTATACTCGGAATTACCCCCTCATTATTTGCTTTCGGGCTACAGGACTGAGCGGTGCGATCTGATTCTGGCTGCAAGGCAATACGGTTATGCTTCTTTCATTTCGCGGACAAAAGCGTCTACGGCGTGGAATGCTTTTGACATGATCCCAGCTGTGTTATTGACTTTTACATTTGGACATTCGACAACGGATGTTATCAATGGCATTGGTCCTTACTTGGTCCTTAAGAACTGAGTCTTTGTTAGAATTTCTGATTTTAGCCATAAGCATAGCCAAAATTTTCGCTGCGAGAGGTTAAACTTACAAGCGTAGGTTCATTTTCAGGTTTCCAGTGATAACGGGGGTAGGGTTTGGCAGGGGTTTTGATGCGAGGGGCTCTCCGAAATGTTTTTGGTCTGGAAATCGCAATGTCCTTGTACATTTTAATGCAAAATGCGTGTGTGAGCAGAATATAAAATTCGTAAACTAATACGCAAATGTGCTGGGTATTCTAGGCTTTCTAGTCCTAAGGGGTGCACCTGCAGGGGTGCATCGTGCACCCCTGGTTATGCCTATGATACCATCTACATTAGAGCGCTATCGAACGTCTACTGCAAGCAACCACAGTACAGTGGCGTTAATGGGGGCAGGCCCTACAGGTATTCGGGAGAGCGAGTAGGTAATGGGCGCACCTTGCTGAGAAACTGCTATCGGTTGCATGAGAAACGTTAGTTGACTCAGCTCTCTCTCTCTCTACTGCCGTCTTCACGTCAACACACCTGTCATGTGTTTTTATCATGACTGTGTAAAATACGGTGGCCCGTAAAGGCCACGAACGCAATTATTCTTTTTATCTTTGGTCCAGAGATGAAAAAAGAATTGCTTAAAATGCCCGTGCATGCAGCGTCATCGCGATGACGGTCACTTGTCAGTACAATGTCAGTAATGAAACATAGACTTCTTTCAACCAACAACAACGCGGCGTTTTGCCGCGTCTTTCGTCTCCGCATCTCAGCTGCCGTTAAAGGGCGGAAAAATAACTGCTGTTTCTGCTGTTGTAAGAGTTAAAGAGCAGCGCAGCTGTGCAAAAAGCAGTGTCGGCCAGTTAGTGATCGATGTGTCCGCTATTACCGTTCATAAAATACGCGCTCAGTTCCGGCACACGGTGCCCGCCGATACCAGAACAACGACGGCAGTCGGTCGCCGGAAATGGGCCGACGTACACTGTAGTGTATGTAAGTGCGACGGCCGCTGCGAGAAAATGCTGGATCTGAGTAGAACGTCGGCCGAATGTGGCGCGTGTTCGCGGTAGGAGACACAGTGACTGTCGTCGACAGCGGGATCACATCACTATCCAGTACAGCCTATACTGCTGCTCACTACAATAATATTTTTGTAGCGCACTAGCGCCATCTTTCTGCAAGCAGATTCAGAAGAAGCGATGATACACACATTTTAAAGGTGCGCTCAAAAACTTGCCTGCGGCAGCAAACGCATTTTTGTGGTTATGTAGAGTGCATGAAACGTGCCTCGTTCAGATATCGTCCTATGTCTGTTAAGCGATATCTAAAAAATTAAAGCAAATTGTGGTTGTTTTTAATGTACTGTATGTTACTGTATGTCACTTATTAAATTATACGTAATTATTTTTTGCATTTTATTTCCGCGCGGGGGTGTTTTAACACCCAAAACACCTCGCTAGTTACGGCCTTGAGCATGTCTACACTATACGTGGGATTATTACAATCGGGAGCATAATTTCTTGATAGCAGCGGTGAAATGCATGTGACAGAGGCCGAGTATCACACGGCGGCTGCAGCTATAATCAACGCAAAGCCAACTACAGCGGACGAGGAAGCACGCGTCACGCCAATGACAAGGTAGATGAAACCGCGAGGTCGACGTTCATATATCGCCGTCGAGTCCGTCAGCCGCTTGCCACGTCACGTCGACCGGACCGGACCGGACCCACTACGACTTGAGTCAGTCGGCGCTCAATCTCGCCCGGTCGTACGGCCAGGCCTGCCTGCGCGCTCCCTCAATATTGGCCCGTCGACGTCTGTGAATATATACGAGCCCGCACGGGGTTTACGGCCCATTATGGGACTTTGTGGTAGCTCGGGTACGGCTGCGACTAAATACGCTTCGATTTAAAGTCCACTGCGAAGAGAATGTAGGTGAATAGTAAGTGTAGAGTTCGCACAGCAGTCCTTACAGTTACAGTCTAAGCTGTAACGGAGGCGCTGTCACGGACCGACTTCACGACAGGAATCTGCAAAATTCAGTCAGTGTCACCGATGGGTCACGCTCGGTCGGCGGCAGTGAGTTCCACAGGGTGGGACCGAAACAGCGAAACTTCTCTGTCTATATCTCGTCGTTCTGCAGCGGGTGCTATAAGGTCGCCGTGAGCTGCAGAACAGAGATGGCTTCGAAAGAATGATAATATAATAATAATAACAGCATTTTGTATAGCGCCATAAAGTCCGAATATACAGAGGCGCTGGTGGCATCTGGTTAATACTGTATGAACAGATGGGTCTTGAGGTATCATCTGAAGGTGTCCACGGTACGGCAGTGGTAGTGAGTTCCAAGTGTGCGGAGCCGCGACCGAAAAAGACCGACGCGCGAACTCAGTTCGCGTTTTTGGGACGTTCAGCAGCTGGGCATCGGACGACCGCAGAGGACGAACTGGAACAGCTGTCTGGATCAAGTCATTCAAGTACGCTGGGGTTGAGGAGGACATCATCATCATCATCATCATCATGCTAACATTTATAATGCGCCTATTACTACAAAACAAGAACATAGGTGCAGTACAAAAATACAGATAGTGGTAGACGAAACCTACTAAACGTTAAAAGCCATATTAAAAAGATAGGTTTTGAGCTTGTTCTTAAAAACAGTATACTCTCTGATATGGAGCGCAATTCTGCAGGAAGACTGTTCCATGTAACTGGCCCAGCAAACGGGCCGAACTTGGTCTTCAGGTGCGGTATCAGATCAGATCAGATTTATTTGTGATAAAGGGCCATTGGCCACTGACACATCGCTGACACATCACGAACACAGTATATAACTCTAACTATACGAAGTACATAGAATGCATAGGCTATAGACATAAACTAACGTGCAATATTAGTTAAGGAAACACAGAACATCAATA
>Ga0049105_1000782_pt1 | contig 12345 bp, 8 predicted proteins | sample WorMetvaBAHAMAS1_FD_61260 | JGI IMG/M metagenome (GOLD analysis project Ga0049105, IMG submission 61260) | Worm MetaG Olavius vacuus BAHAMAS.1 | ecosystem: Host-associated > Annelida > Digestive system > Unclassified | place: Germany: Marburg | collected 2013-04-09 | reverse complement strand
GTTGAAGATAGACCTATAATGTCCGTAAAATATTGTCTCCCAGTTCCAGTCTTCTACTTTTGGCGAAAACTATAACGCACCCTGCAGCGCGGTCTCTCTGCGATAGCTAAGCATCTTGTTCTTTTCACTGTCTCTTTGTCACATGTTCAGTCACTGTATAGTTACATAGGCTTAGGTATACTCATGTTGCGTCTGCAACCGTGCAACGTACTTCACTTTCATCTCATATGTCTCGTTACAGAGCTTCCTGCAGGCCTATAGGCTACGTGACTATCGACCAAACCAGTGTTTGAATGAGCCTCGCTTTCAGAGGACGGCTGATTGCGCGACTTTGCCACAGGCATCGAGTTTCGCCATTTTTACGTTCCTGTGTCGCGCTAAATCGACTCTCCTTTCAGCGGGCGTCGAACGCTCAGTCAGAACGCGCCATTGCTAAAGGCGATTTCCCGATCATGTCTGTCCGTCCGTCCGTCCGTCTGTCTGTCACACTCGTGATTCACGCCTACGCAGTTCAAGGTATCGAAATAAATTTCATACCATACCAAGAGCGATATGTTCGCAGTGCCACATGTCATCATTTCGCGGATGGACGGCCATATAGAAAGCAACCTTCAGTTTCAGTAGGCCTAAGCCTATATTTCTCGCGTTAATCCTCATTCCATGTACTCGCGGCCCCTTATTAGCTGTGTCACGAGTTCTTGCAGCTCATCTTCTGAGTTTGCAACCAACACGTACAAATGTCATCAGTGTATCTCATATTATTAATCAGTCGCACCGTCGCACGCCGATTCTGAAGCCGTCTGTGAAGCAGTTAGGTGCTACGCGCATCAACAACTCAGCCGTAATATTTAACAGACACCGACTCGCGGGGAGAGTATAGACACACTTGACGTGCTCCTTTCAGTACAGTGAACCAGTCTCATTTACTCGAATAGTTGACCTCTGGTCTTCATAAAGGTCACCAAGTGAGTTGTGCAAAGCCCACATACCGGTATCCAACACCGCTGTCCACAGTTTCTTGTGAGAAACGAACAGATTTTTTATCAGTGGCAGACTGACACAAATATCGTGAGCTGAGAGATATTCCGCACATGGGGTTTCATCCGAATAAGCAGTAAATGAAGGCCATGGATCATCACCGATCATATTGACGCGTAGGCTAGCCTGTATTATTTTCGTCATGCTATTTATAGTGGCTAGTCGTCATCGCTGTTAAATGGCTTCGTTTTGAGATTATCACCCAAACAGAACAGACCGAGCGCTCGAATGCTAGGCCAGCAACACGGTCTGCCACTTCGGTATAATGGAGGGACGCCTGACTACGTTACAATATTCCTCAGCCGCCCACAGTGCACTGCGAAAACGTTCTGTTTAATTACACAGCAAGTGGTTATCTATTTTTGGTATATTTAGAATTTCAGACATAGGCGTAGCCAAGGAGTGAAGTGGGTACACACAGGGCGAGAGCTGGCAAATTTTGGGGCTTAATTTAGAGGGGTAAGTTGTAAGAGCACCCCCAGGACAGCAATAAATCTAATTTTTAAGAATTTTTTTATTAAGTGTGGGAGGGTGCGACTGGTAAGTTAGGAGGGTAGCCTATATTGAGGACGCTGACTTAATAAGGTCATCAGATTTTGAGGTAAAAATAGAGTGCACCCCCACAGCGCAAATCCTGGCTACGCCTATGGTTTCAGACGTTTTATCTGATAGTATTTCACGTTAAGTGTCAGCAAATGCTATAAATAAGATAAGATTGCCTTGACTAGGCCTATTGTCTTTAAGTTTAACTGCACTATGTTGACCATCAGTCTGTATATAGCTTAAACTTGGTCGGCGAGTTTAGTGAGCGTTTATATATCTGTCATCTGTTTCAATAGATAAGCTTAACTGCCCAAAAGACGTGATGCTATACACAGGTTGTAGGCCTACATGTAGGGCCTAGGTCTCTATACAAACTAATACAACGAACGCAGGCTATATAATTTCGTTTTGGAATATACATGTACAGGCCTACAATAAACACACAAATGAAGTTATAAAAACTTTTCTTCGCGAGATAAATCGTAAAATAAAATATAATCGCCAATACAATGCAACGACGGCTTAGCAACCTTTCAGTTACCGTAAGTCTACGAATAGAAGCCTGGCCTTAAACGCAAGCCCGCGGGTCTCGAATGGCCAGGGTCTATGCCAGTTGATAGTATTAATAAACGCCGAGCCTCAAATAGATCCGAGCCTCGGTACAATAATCCGAACGTTGCGTTTACCGGTGCCGCGGCCAATAGTAGGATTTAACGGTACTCATCAGTAAAGGATGTCTCTAATAGGTCTACGAAGACGGCTCTTGGTCATGGGTAGTAGTTGTGTTGTAGAGCTTAACACAATACTATGAAACGTCGCGTTAATTTTACCTGAATCGCTATTAACAGACGCCGGACCTCGAATACACGGGGCCTAGAAATAATAAGCCGAAACGCCACAGGACTCCGACAAAATTGTATTAATAGATGCTGGGATGTGAATTCCATTTAAGGATTTTCGATAGTAACAGTGCTACTTCATAACGTATAATAACCGTTATTCCACTGCCACACTCGGATGCAATATGCCGCGGTCATGATCGCGGCAGAGCATCCGTAGTGTGACAGTGACTTTAGACAGTTTTTGAACAGAACAAACTTAACTAACGGCATGATCCAGTGACCTGTTACTTACTTATTTATAGCACATCTCTGACAAGAGCATATAATTGGCGCACCGCATACCCGCATCATTATACAGAGTGGTCCAAAAAGTACACCACGGCACTCCCCCTCCCCTGCCGCATAACGATGCTAAATACTTGAAATAGAAAGTTGAGACTGGAAGTCGAGTGTCGCACAATGTAATATTAATGCCATATCGTGTTGCATTGTTTTATTCTCTGGTACGTAACAACGTCGTTAGCATGTGCTACAGCAACATTACTTAGTGAGGTCATGGGCGCTGGTTACGTGAAGTTGACTATTGACGGAACCCCGAAAATTTTGGGCAAGTGTATTTGGTGCCCTCTAATGTTATTAGAATTTATCCTATATTAATTATCTAGCGCGACGAGTTTTGGAACCGCAATTTTTAAACCCCAACAGCGCCCCTGAGTGAGGTAACATTAAAAGTATTTAACTTAAAAAACCGCGAAAAAGATTATTCAACGACAAAGGCACGTTTTGTTGAATATACTTCATCTTGTTTTTTTGTGCATTTGGGCCTAATGTTATTAAGTTATGACATGACAATTTTGCCAAGACGTAGCTTACTTTTTTGGACCACCAGGTAGATACGAAATAATAACGAGTGGCAATACAAGCTTAAATCATTACAATGTACACAACTGTATTTCTTATTGTCACGACAGTTGTACTGATCCGCTCGTATGAAGTCTGTGTTACCATAGGTGCGAAAAGATCGTATGCCTTGCGTATTAACTGCAGTTTTTGCACAGACAAAAGAAGCTCATCTGTCGCACAGAAAGCGCGCGTCGCTCGATATGTAGGTCTGCCACAAGGGACAGTGTGAAAGCCACACAGGTTTTGCGATTTCTACACCGATTTGTGTCCAGGCCAGTATAGCGGGATTTATGCAAAGCCGACAAGAAAACCGAAGATATCCCACCATACATTACAGCCAAAATACACGGTTCTCAAAAGTAAACATTTTTCCGGGGTGAAGCCAGAGATTCTCACACTGAAAAGAAGCTTCCAGACTTAACTCCCAACCACCTGACTTCGCGTCTCTGAAAGTATAACTTCATAGTCATAATTCTTTTAACGTTGGGTCAAGGCCATTGTCACGTTACAAGCATAAAGCCTACTTTACATGTGCACTTCGTACAAAACTTCCGTTTTAGCTGTATATTCGACGTTAAATAACCTTGGACAGACACTTAAGGCAATTTAAGCTCACTAATTAACAGCTGATATACATAATTCTATCGATGCTGTGAGTTCGCGAAAGTCGACGAAGCTAGTGAGTCCAAAAAAGTAACCGGACGGGTATAGCCTACCGGTACAAGAAGCATATGGTGGAAAGAATAAAATATTACATGATATAAAAATATAACATTATGTTGAAAATATTGTTTCGTCGAACATTCTGCAATAAATTGACATCAGAAATCTGGAATCAAAGGCGGCTGTTGTTTGGAGTACAGGCAGTACGTGGTAGTTTTCATCGGTGCTGCAGCGTGCGTGCAACCACTGAAAGCGTAGCATGCTGACGTCATTAACGCGTCGTGCCACGACGGTAAACAAGCGAGCAGATACATCACTCAACGTCACAACGTCATCAATCAGGACGCTATTACAACAGCCACGCTATCGTCATGCAAAGTTACAATATCGCCATCACTGGCAACATGATGTTGCGTGCGCGCCAAGTGATCGACAGACCATTATCACACACAGACGCATACACACAGACACACACACAGAGAGAAATAGACAACAGACAGACTTATGCACGATAGTGGCGAACTATGGCACCAAATAGTAACTGACGCCGCTTGTGACGTATCGTCGTTATGGCAAATATTGAGATGTTTGCTTCTGCTTCACACCAGTACAATCATTATTTCATATGGAGTCGACGGGGAACCGTCGATGATCATGAACTTATAACACCGCCGTGAAAGTGCATTTTTGGAAAATGTTGTCTGTGACTTTGACCTTCGAGCCCATGACCTTGAAAATGATTGTGATCAGTTCGTGGCCCTCTGTGGGAATCATTAAGTTTTGGTTAAAATTCCGTCAGCGGCTTAGGAGCTATCGAGATCGCAAGATTTCTCTGTGGCAATCATCGTTGGCTGACCTTGACCTTTGACCCAGTGACCTTGTCAATGTCATTAGTGTCACGCAAACTTGGTATTGAGTAACTGTGATTAGTTTCATTAAAACAGCTCCATTCGTATTGGAGATAAATTAGTGAAAAACAGTCAGACGCAGTCAGAGACAGATGCACGCACGGTCAACCTAACTGCCTAATGCCTCCGGGGCATAATAAGTTTAGTGGAGTTTTAAGAGCTACTTAAAGTTAAGTGTTACTTAACTGTTAAGTGCATCGCGCTTGTTAACAGTGTCTCCAACGCAGACAGAGTTTTTCTTCTTAAGGAAGTGTAGAATCTAGTTTCAAATTAATCGCCAAACATCCGTACTGAATTCTATAACCCGAAACTCTCGCATGCAAATATATACAATGTGACAATTCGGACTTCGGTATTTCAGTAAAGTTCATGCAGCGACCTTTAACGTGTTGCTATCTCTCATGTGGAAGTAAAATAGTTCAGTCAGCGTACAGGGGGCGCCAGCGGCGCGCCCGACTCGGGCAATATGTTGCTGCATTTAGTTTAAACAAGTATACAGCGATTGTACAGTCAACAGCGCACCCACTTAACGTACTTACATAAAATACACGCTGAGCTTGTGCTCGCTTCTCTTCTTATTAGGACACAAGCGCGATCAAACTGAAACTTTAACACGTGCAGAATGGTCTCGATTCGCGGTCGATTACCTTTTGTAGGTATTGTGGCTTAAGGTCACAAAATTACACTAGCCCGCTGCCTGCCCGTTCGTCGCTGTCGGTGCTTGACTGCAACACCATACGAGTAAAACTCCGACGTGTTGCCACTTCCCGCAAACACTTAAGTAACAATCCACCCAGCAGTTCGCATGAAGATAGTAATCGGTAATTAGGCCGCCCGACGTAGGTAAAGCGCTATATAAATTCATCTTCTTTACTTTACCTTCTTTAATTTACTTTAGATACGTCGAAGGCCTTATAAAATGCTGCTGAACTTTTTTCTTTTTATTATTATTTTTATTCATTTAATACTGGTATCAGTGAGACCGAGACTGGTGAGCATATAAGACGGTCCGTGCGCCGTAGCAGCATCTACATCGTCCTTACTACGGCGACCGACCGCATCAGCAGCGGCCGCAGCCCTGTGTGACGTGTCGGCGGCGCTACTTCGGCGTTTCGTCGACGATCGGCGGTCGAAGAAGAACGCGCGCGGCAGCGACGACAGCAGGCGGAACTTGTGACGCGCACCTGCTGACGACGACGACGACGACGTGCCGGCAGGCTGCGTGAGCACGTCGCGGCGTTCGTCGCTGTCGGTGGTCGACTGCGACAACACACGACGTGTGGAACTCTGACGTCGTCCACTCGACCACCTCGTGGTTGCCGCTTCCAGCTGACACCCGAGAAACAATCAACCAACAGTTCGCGTGAAGTTAACAATCGGTAACTGCTATAGGTTGGTTGGTGATTTTAAATAATTCAGTCGATTAACTGAATGTATTTTTGACTTCATTTATTTGCGAAATAGACGAGGTCTGACAAACTTTTGCATTCTACGGGCCCGCAGTGAAACAGTTTGTCATGTGCTCTGCGCGACAATAGTCTATCTATGAACACGTTTGTGAGGCGACTAAAAACTTATTTTCGGCAGTAAGGAACATTATCCGGTGCCGTTGGGGCGTTTCTGATGCCGACTACAAACGTCACGACTTACTTGTACCTACCTTAAAGTTTTCATGTCACATATTTTTACAGTTTGATAGTTTTCCACCATAGAAATGCGTTTTATCACATTTCGAGTGTCTTCGGAACGGTTAGACTTAAAGCACTAGCTTAAAACACCACAAAATTATGCTCTAATGTGGAAGAAGGACGTGATACGTGACATGCTACCTTTTACTGTCATGGCATGGCATAAAGCTTGCAGATTTCTTAGCAATTAGCACGCACGGCCATGATCAACAACTGGGAATAATAGATAGAAATCTGTATTTCTGAAATATATCTTTTATCGGCACAAAAACGCCGAAAGATTAAAATACAAACTTCTTGACCGTCACACTCTCGTATGTTCGACTGTCGTTCACCTGTTGTTCGTCGTCGCCGGTGGTCTGCGTTTCGACTTCGACTCGCGAGACGGCGCCACTGTCGGCAGGTGGCGCCGGTGCCTCGGCGCTGCTGTGCGACGTGTTGAACTTGGCCAGGTCGTCGACGCTGTCCGTGACGCTGTAGTTGATCTCGTGGAAGATGCGAGCCATGCGCTGTTCCACCTCCGAGTCGTCGGTGTGGTTGCGTTTCAGTGACGCTCGACGCTTTTTGAGTTTCTCCAGCTCATCGGCGCTCGCCTCGCACTGATGTTGCTGCTGCTGGTGATGATGATGTCTCTGCTGGTGGTCCTTCTTCTCCGTCTGGTTCACATTGAACGATGTCCTTTCCTGACTGCTGTCTTCTTCATCTTCGTCGTCTTCGTCGTCGTCAGCCTGCACATCCTCCTCCTCCTCCTCCTCACGTCCTTCTTTGATGTCTTCCATTTCACGTCGACTTAGAGACATCGGAGGTTTGTGACACTTCGTTTCCTTCCTCGAACTCTTGTCATAACTTCACGTCCTTTTACTGAGAGCAGACCGCGTGCACTCACTCTTCTTTTCTTCTCCGATTTCACGTCGACTTTCTGCGTGACCCGCTACCTTTCACTTTTCCCCAATTCTTCCTCGCGTCCTTCTTCCTCCTGCCTCGTCATCTTGTTCTTCTCCCGTTCGGTACTTTTCCGCCAGTTTATCATTGTCTCCACGTTGTTGTACTCTCGTAACATTGTGATTCAACTTGTGTCAAATCCGGCGTTCATCGTCCAGGACGTCCTTCTTCCTCCTCACCGCTGTCGTCCTCGTCGATTGGTATCGAGATGATGGACTGGTCGCCGGCGCTACGCTTGCGCAGCTGTGTCAGCGTCCTGTAGTCGTCGATGTAGCGGATCGCCGGCGGCGGCTGCTGCTGCTGCTGCTGTGACTGCGGCGCCGTGTCCTTGTTGTACTTGAGCGCCGACGACAGAGGCTGGGAGTCGGCTATCGAAGTCATTGGAGAGATGACGGCGTTCTTGCGCTGTACCGGTTGTATAGGGCTCGAGTGACGACGCACGCCTGGTTCGCCGACGTCGAACGTCACCACGGAGCCCTTGCGCGGCATCGCCGGCGACAGCAGAGAGTAGTCGCGGCCGCCGCCTCCTCCTCGATTGCTGCCCCCTCCGTCAACGCCGTACGAAGGACCGCCACCCCAGTCGATCTTGCCGACTGTCGTCGAACTAAGCTGCGACTCGCGACTTCCGTGCGACACGTCGGCGTCCCACTCCGATTCGCGAGGACTGACACAGACAACGTGTCCAACAACATAGTGACTAGGAAGTCACACACGGGCTTTCGATTGGTACACAGAGTGGTGACCTTGAATGACCCTGAACTGCGTAACAGACATTATTTTACGTCATTTCACCCACAGTGCGGTGGCTTTCGGAGCCAACTACGTTGAATTAATTGAAGCTAGATCCATACTGTCTGTGATAAAAATGTAGCCTAAAGAGCTTTTCGGTATGGTGCGATTCATGACCACGAACACATGCTTTTCTCCTAATTTTTCCCGAAAACCGACCCACCAACACCTTGTCACTATTTCAGTTGTGCAACATTGCGTGGCCATCTTAGCAACAGCTGAGCTGTTATAACTTATCTCACAAATGTGGCGACACTCTCTGCATCACGTTCATCTCTTCAGTTCAAACTGAGCTTATTTTGCTATTTCGCAAACGCAAATACCGGGGTATACCAACTAAACATTATCAAATCACCAACAATCAGACCCGCTGTCGTGTCGTATAAGAACAGAGTTCGGCAGTCGTGCGTTCTCAGTCTATGAGCCACACGTCTCGAACAGTCTTTATCATTAATTCAGACTAATTGACTTCACGCTGCCTTCAGACGAACACAGGAGACCTATCTATCTAATATTGCTTTTAATCTTTAATTTATTTCCTCTAGACAGTGCAGTGCACAGCCCATCTGACATGCTGACTTGTACGACTGCATGGGCAGCGTGAAACTGTTCACTGCCCTGTACTGCAAGTTTCTGACGTCTGTACCTGAAATCCCACAGTCTGGAACTGACGTTGCTCGACGCGCGACTTGAGCGACTGCGACTGCTGCGACTTCCGTTTCCGTTTAGCGAGTACTCGGAGGTGAAGGACAGCTGCGAGAAGTCACAGCTCGACAAGTCACTCTCGATGATGATGAACTGACGACCGCCGATGCCGCCGAATATACCACGTCTGCCAAGCGTAATAAAAGTACGAAAGGTAAAGGAGGAATTGTACTAATAGAATATTTACATTTTTTATTAAAGTTGGAGTGTTATTTATCTCGACTTAAAAATCAGTTGATTCGTATGTACAGTGTATGGACTATGTCTCTTATCGTTCTTGTACGTGCTGCTGTGCCGCGTTTTTTCCTGTTTGCGTATTCAGTGTTTTTCTGCATCATGCTGTCTGATACAAATTAAATGAATTAATGAGTAATACAAATATAGCATTGTTGAGTGACGCCAGCGCGCCGGCTTAAGAAACTACATAGATACTGCCACGTGTTATTTTACACTGTATCTACAACATGCATATTGTCTAGTATTATTACTGTTGTGACGCCACAGTTGGCAACAGTCAGCGATGAAACACAGTCAGCCAACACAAGCACTCGGAGAACCCCCATTACTTCCAAAATTTACCAAAAACTTTCTTGTCCAAGGATACATCTACGGCAACATTTTCATGAAAATCCGATCACTTTATCCAGAGATATAAGCCAAATTGTTGAAAATGTCCTATCTCACAATATTGAAGAATTCTTTAAAAATTCCCGGATCCGCATCTGAAGGCGGATGAATTCTAAAATTTAATCAGTTCTTCCTTTAAGATACATCTGTGGTAAAATTTTCACGAAGATCTGTTTAGTAGTTTTTACGTGAAGTTGCTAAAAGACAGGAAAATGACTTACATACAAGCGCCGGGCATTACATAATCTCCTTGGTGGAGGTGATAAATTGCATTCGTAGTAGCTATGTGCTAAGCATAAGAGAAGTAAGTTACACTGGATCTATGCATGAATTTACTCTGAATACACTGTACACGTATTAAACAATGATTGCTTGTAGCCTATATGGCAACATCACAGGCAGTGAGAGATCCACAGAGAATAGCAAAGGAGGAACAATCGGGTGGCCAATCATTCTTATAATATGCACCATTATTTCTATGGTCAAAATATGTTTTGCAGCATTTCAAAGCGGGCCAGTGCCGTGCGCTTCTTTTATGTAAGTATGTAAGTTAAATTTGTATTCGCACAGCAGTCCTCACAGCCTAAATTGTCACTAACAGCTCGTGAAGCATGTCACGTGAACGCATATTACCTTGATCCAGCGGACAGTTCGTCGTCGTCGAAGTCCATCGTCTCAATGCGACTAATGTGAATGCCGGGAAGTTCGAACGCCGCCGACGTCCCCGGAAGTAGTTGGTCGGCGGCACTTGGCCCGTCGGCGGCGTCCTTGAGCGATCTGCGACGTTCAATTTCTTGTCTGAGCAGCGTGCTGATGACGCTGTCGCGATGACGTCGAGACGAAGTCTCCGACGGCGGAGCGGCGACCGCGACGCGCGACGAACGACGAGTCGATATCGTGTTGCTGTCGCTACACAACGCATGCACAGTCGTCACCGTGGTCCAGACGCAAAATAAACTCATTAAAATCGGTAGTTAAAGTGTAATGCCGCTCCCCACACCCAATTCATGGCTCAAAGTGTTCCCCCACTTCAGATTATCACAACAAAGAAAGGCTAGGAAAACGACAGGAGCCTAAAACTAAATGTACCGTTCCCACCTCTATTTGTGCACTATAACCACTGATTAAAATCAAAGTTGTTTAATTCAGCTTACCTATGCTCGAGAAGAGTGGTGTAGTGGAGGAGAAACGCGGGGGTAAGCCGTTCCCCCAAATGATATCAGAACAAGGGGGAACAGTGATACAGTACCGTTCCACTAAGTAGGCTTTCAAAGAAATGCAAAGTCTATGGTAAGTTGATTCTCAGAAAAATCACTGAAATTGTTGCCACCAGATATCACATTTTAAAGCTAAAATGCACCAAATTCAATTTCGGCTGGGGCTCCGCCCAAACCCTTGGGGGAGATTAATTACAGCGCTCCCCTGACCCCTAGCTGGATTTAAGGGGCCTACATCTAAGGGAAGGAAAAAGAGGAAGGACGGGAAGGAAGGGCAAGGGTGGGAGAGAAAGGAGGGGAAGGTAGGGGAAGAGAGGAGAGGATAGGAAAGGGAAGGGTATAAGAAAGGAAGGGAGGGAGAAGAGGAGGGGGACTTCCGAACGTTCCCCCAGTTCCAAATTAGCCACTACACCAGTGGTCGAGAAAGAAGAGGAGATCGAGAGAGACAGATCAACAGGCGATAGAGAGACTGAACTAAGTAAAACTACCGTCATGTAAGCAACTGCAAAGCAGGACGTGTGCGTCAAATGATCAAGTAAAATACCGTCAGAGTTTCTGTGCAATGAAGTGTATAAGTTTGTATTTACAATCACAGAGATGTGTGTCAAACACCTGCAAATCCAGAACTGTTAGGCCGCCTAAAGGAAGGCCTTTACAAAGTGCATGTGCTTTTATTTTTGCCGGACCTCTAATCCCTCGTACCTCATAGCGGCCCCCATCAAAAGTATGTCAGAGTTGCGTCCACGGTGGCACAAAAAATGACTGAGACATTTCGTCCATTCTTGTCGTAACTTTTAAAGGGTAAAAACTGCAAAATGTGGCCTCGATTTTCTACACCAGTCGCTTCGAGTCGCCTTCATTTCGAAAGGGAGCAACACGTCCGGTCGGAAATCTAAAACATTCTTTAGAAGCGTTAATGATTGGCCCATGTCCTCCCCAAACGTTATGTAGTTAGGTGCACTCAATTTTGAGAACTGTGGGCTACAAAATTGCCCTGTTGGAACACGGGCCGAGCCACATTCAGCATTTTCTAGGTTGTTTTCTGGGTTCCAGTTGGCCGGATATTCTGCCATGTTTTTATTATCCGGTTCCGGTTCTGAAATGTTGAATGGCACCGGATATTAACCAGATATGTTACTTACTCATATAACAGCATTAGAGCGTTAATATCATAAAATCTGGTTATCTCCAAATCATTTGTAAGCACTAACTGACACTCAAACAAGCATAAACCAGGGCTTAGTTGTAGCTTTAGATTTTTCTATCAGTGTTAGATAGAGTTTATGTTTCTGTGTGATCTTTTGGTTTTTGGGTGCGTGCTTTGCTTACAGTTCGTTACTTTTTGGTTGCCAGTACTGATACTCATTCAGATACTGAAGCAGCCTTAAATGGATAAAAAGAATACAAGTAAATAAACATTCTACAGTAGTGCAGAAGGTTAACATTTAACTATATATTTTTACACTTACTTACTTACTTA
>Ga0049105_1000781_pt1 | contig 12345 bp, 9 predicted proteins | sample WorMetvaBAHAMAS1_FD_61260 | JGI IMG/M metagenome (GOLD analysis project Ga0049105, IMG submission 61260) | Worm MetaG Olavius vacuus BAHAMAS.1 | ecosystem: Host-associated > Annelida > Digestive system > Unclassified | place: Germany: Marburg | collected 2013-04-09 | reverse complement strand
CGCCGGCGAGTGTAACGGTCAGTATTCCTTACCGTGAGCAACTTGCTTAATTTATTGCTAATCGAACGTGCAGTACGACGGTAACTGGGTCGTGCTGTATTCGTTACTCGCGAATATGGCATGACCCAGTAATATTTCCTGTGATTTGTCCATCATTCTTAGCGCAGCCAATCAGAATGCTTGTGTCATGACTCATGACCCAGTAGGCCAACTCACGCCCGTTAGATTGTATTGCTGCACATTACAAAATAGTTCCAATTAAAATCGCAGATAAATTAGCAATAAAATAATACAGCGAGTTAAATATGATGTTCATACAACTCGCAAAATAAAGTACATACACGCCATTTTTTCATTGCATATTATTATTTTATTCCCTCAAATGTGTACTTTAATTTTTTAATTTTGTTTGTGGTTATGTTGTTATAGACTCTTGTGTGTGTGTGTGTTGTGTGAGTAGAAGTGTCGGGAGTGTTTGCAATGGCGACCAGATCGGCTGCTGAGATCGACTCACTGTTGAATGAGATGTCCGCCGGAAACGACCGCCTTAACGAGACTACAAGTCAGTGTCACTGACGGGCAGTAGATAGTAGTAGTAGTAGTAAAAATGAATATTATTTAGGTGGCATTATCGCACTGCTGCTGCAGGACCACCGTACAATGTCAACGAAATCAGTTTGTAGCAGCCAGTACATGGTGACAGATAAGCACCGAGCGACGGGCACGCAGATAAAGCACAGTACCTTGCGTCATGGAACATCAGCTCGCATCAGAGAATGACAATCAGAACAGAACAGTCTTCAGTTCTCGGCGGAAGACGGGAAGAGAAGGCGCGTTCTGAATGTGTTGCGATAGAGCATTCCAAGCCCGTGCAGCAGCCACTGGGAATGAGGTAGTAGTAGTAGTCGTACTAGTAGCATTGGTATTAATTACTTACTAATCCTTAGGAACTATCTTTCTTCAGTGCTTTGACACTGTTGGTTGGGTCATTTGACCCGTAAAAACCCATCAAAACCTGTTCCCGATATGTGTTTTGTGGGACGTTGGACCCTACTCAACCAGCAATAATCCCGCAGCATGGGACGAGCTGCATGAGAAACAAGCCTTCGTTTTGTCTGCACTGTAGACGGAAATGAAACATGTGAAAATGGCTGGTCCTGAGCTGATTTGTGAGCGTTACACTGTCTGTATGTTACAGGCAGCATGTTCGGAAGTCAGCCAAGTCTTATCGATAGAAGAGCCGCGTCGCTAGGCAACCGAGCCAGTGCTGATGTGACGTTGCTAGGCAACCAGGCCAGCACAAATGTGTCGTCGCTAGGCAGCCGTACCGTGCCCAGTGTGGCATATTTAAACGTATCATCAACTGGCTCCGTCACTGTTGCTGTGGGTAATCCCGTCACCGCGAAAAATCCCATTGCTACCGGAAATCCTGTCACAGTGGGAAATCCGGTGATGGTGGGGATTTCTAACCCCACAGGTAGCAGCTCGGCAGCAATGTACTACAACATTCCGGTACTGGTGCCACGGAATTCCCGCGGCGGCAGCCAATCAGAGCAGTCAGCCGGCAACTCGCAACAGCCAAACATGTCCAATAATCCGCCGATACCACATCGGAACAGACCGTCATCCGCCCGCGCCTGTCCTTCCACGAACACCACCCACTATTACATTTTCCCGGTACCAGTTCCAACCACCGAGGTCAACCATCTTCCTACTGGACAGAACACCGCATGTCGGACCATTCCAAGATCGGAAAGCCTCAACAACGTTGGGCGATCTTCTTCCCAACCTCGAAAAGAGAAATCGGCATCGGGCGGTAACAGCAATAACAACAGACGTGGCTCCGGCTCTGGTCGTCTGTGGCGACACTACTCGGTCGGCGACCTTATCTCCAAGCTGCAAGCCGTTGTGTCTGGCGGACTCTCTCTGCCGCGTGGCCTTGTCAGATCTATGTCGAGGTTTTCCGTGGCACAGCCGTCCAATCCTGCCTCCAGCCCGGACAAGGTCTCTCCGGATCCGCCGTCGTCTGACCACGGGTTTTTCTCATCCGGCCTCAAACAGCGTTCAGCTTCGGAAATTCTCCGCGCGTCGCCACCATCAGCAGACGATGCTGTGCCGCCATGCAAGAGTCCGTCCCCGGAGCGAGAGGCTCCGCCGATTCCACCGCCACGCCTGGTGGTTCGGCCAAAACCTGCTGCAAGGACCAAGGTACATTTGAATCTGTCTCTGTTTCTCATTTTGTTGTTGGTAAACGATCCCTGCATATGATCAGATTCCAACATGAACTCAGCCTGGCCATCCTCCATGGTGTGTTTCTAAGTAACTGTATGACCGCGCAGTGAGCACGACAGATACAATTTTCTAGTGATAGTATGGTCCATCCGCAAATGGACCGGGACCGGTTTGGGAACGTCAGTAATTTGGTCCTGGTGGAACCGAACCAAATCAGGGACTCAATATACGCCTGCATTAGATTGCGATTTAGATTGATATTTCACCTACTTGCTAGTTAACGGGACAGTATAACAGCATTAGAGAGCATGAATGTCATAAGTGTGGTTAGTGCCAAATGATTTCGACTACCAACTGACATCTAAAGAAACGTTATGTTGTGCGTTACAATGTGCAAAAACAAACGCATACTTTATTTTTTGTTATGTATGTATGTTGTAAAGTCGTCGGCGTCCTGTGATGATGGCTACATCGACTGCGGCCCTCTGCTGGCCAATCGGAGACCGCCGGAAGCTCGTCCATCTACCACACGACGCGAGAGTGCACCACTGCTTACCAAGTCAAACTCGGCGTGCGTCCAGAACTCCGACGAGGACCTGGCAGATGTGGTTCCCCCGACGATGTATCGCTGTTTGTCTCGCAGCTGCAGTATCGGCAGTCAGCTGAGCGCAGCCGCGTCGTCCACGATACACGAGGAGTCATTTAACGACCTCACCCTGGAGGCCGCTAGCTCGCACGGCGAGTACCTCCCGATGTCTAGGCTGACCGGTCGGAAGGACGATGACCCAGTGCCAGTTTCCTCCATTGCGCAGTCGGCAAAGCGTAGCGGCAGTAAAAAGTCGCCGCCGATGACTGGTCCTTTCCCTCGTAACAGCGTGGCTGCCGGCGCCGAAAGCGTCAATCTGTCTTCCTTGCGTACCCCTCAGTCAACGGCCATTGCATCAGCCAGCTATCGCAATGCCAGAGATGAGGAAGGCTATCTCCTTTTTCACCCGACTGTCGGCACATCATCCGCTGACGACCGCAATTTCGAAGGATCGTTGGAACGACTCGGACCACCTCCTGAAGTCCCGACGACAACCTCCGCCGACTACATTATACCGATGCTGCCTCCGAAGCAGAACACGCGCGCAAATTCGATGCTGTCGAATAGCAGACCTCGAATTGTCGACAGGCGACGAGGGTCGTCGGACAACTGGGGAACTGTGTCCGGCACTATGGGGCCCGCTGTGCCGTCACGGGAAAACCGAGACTTGACTTTATCCAGTATTTCCACAGGGTCAGCTGGTATTTCCGCCAGGCCGGCCTCGGAACGCAGAGCATCGCGGAAGCCGAACCTTACTGTGGATGCTGTTGCTAGCGCTAACACTGCGTACAGCGGTGAGTTGTTGATTGAATCATTGTCTTTCATTAATCCCAGTCTTGTACTGTGTTACTGTAACATCGTGTTTAGTCTGCATTCACTTAAAGTTGAAGTTAAGTTAAAAACTAATTTATATAGCGCCATCAAGTCCGAAGATTCTGAGGTCGTCGTGAGGCGCTTGACGGTGGGACTAGTCGGCTGAGCGGCAAGAGCGAGTATGGTGAAATGAAAATGTTTGTTTGGATACATATGGTTATTTCGAAGAAAATAATAATATCAAGAACCGTAACATTATTCTCGAATAAACTCCTCGGTGGAGATGAAACATAAAAGCTGCTGACGATTAATGCTAAAATAACTGAAATCATTTACGGAAAAATTAGTGACGTTTCGGCAACAGCCTTTTATCAAACTGATAACTCTACGCTATGGAGAGTCTTCAGTTCGAAAAAGGCAACAGCTGTTGCAGAACACCATGATCACCAGATGAACCACTGTTGCAACCATTTACACTTTGCTTCCTTTTAACATTTCTCAGTTTACAACGTTGAAGTCGTTTAGACTATAATGTTGTCATGACGTTCAGATTTAATAATAATAATAATAATTTCTCACAATAATAATAATAATTTCTCACAAGTGAACGACAGCCTGTTGGTGTAGGTTTGTTGTGTGTGTTTTTGCATGTTTTTTTTAAATATGGCATATTTGAGAAAATTTTTTATGGCATCTCCAATGCTGACTGTTCTCCGCAACCGCCTCAAAATTTGTCTCTTTTCTGGCACATTTCTTTCCTATCTGTTTTTGGTGTCTGGTTCTGTGTATCGTGTATAGTAGTGGTTTGGCAGTCTTGCAATTAGGCCACTCTAAATAACTCTAATGTATTGTAATGTAATTTGTTACAGGTTTATGTTTTGCTTAGGTTTTTATTTGTATTATCTCTGGTTGTCGTTACCTCGGCTATCAGTGCCGTCGCAGCGCTCTGTTGGGCCAGGTACTACCAACTCTGGCAACTACGCCCGCACGTGCAATCGATGACATTGGAAGCTGCAAGAACCGTAGCTGCTGCGTTTATATCTTGTCGGTTGGACTATTGTAATTCGCTGCTGTGGATTGCCGGACACTCTACTGCATAGGTTGCAGTCTGTGCAGAATGCCACTGCACGACTGATCACTGGTACGCGACGTCGTGATCACATCACGTCGGTACTACGCAAACTCCATTGGCTACCCATCCAAGAGCGTGTCAAGTTCAAAGTGGCATGTTTGGTTTGACAGTCGCTGTCCGGGCAGGCGCCTCCCTGCTTGGCAGATGATTGCTGCCTCGTGTCCGACAGCACTCGGCGCTCTCTGAGGTCAGCTGACGTTCCGACTTGCTTGAACACTCCACAGTTACGGCGACAGAACTTTATCAGCCGCTGGATCTCGCTTGTGGAACTCTCTTCCAGTCCAGATGTGCAATTGAGACATCACCTACGGACTGTTCAGATGACAGCTGAAGGGACACCTACTTCTGGAAGCATGAACACAGTGCTCTGTGACTTCTGATGTGTGGCGCCTTACAAAAACACTTACTTACTTACCAGTGCAATCAGTTTCCTGAAAAGATTTGTCTTCGATATTTATGTTGAGTGGGATGTTCAACTGTACTTACAAACCAATGTAATCTTAAATATTTTTATTTATTTTTTTATTTCTTTATTTTTATAAATATTTTGAATATTCGTTTTTGAGCCCTGATTCTTTTTTGGCGCTATATAAATCATGTACCTACTTACTTACTTACTTATTTATGCTTTTATGTTTCATTCTGGTTGGCCATAAAACGATGACGATGATGATGATGATCGTATTAATAAAAGCAGTAATCATGATGTGTTCGTTGTGTATGTCAGGTACAGGTTCTATGCAGCCGACGTCGGGACTCCCGCGACTGTCGGACCTCGCCAATCAGAAACATCCCGCGATGCGGCGCCTCGGCGATCAGCGGAGTTCGCCAACCGAGTCGTTGGCGAACACGTCGCAGATATCGACGTCGTCTCGGACCACCAGCCAGGAGATCACGACGCTCCGGCCGCGCTCCGGCAAAGAATATCAGCGCATCAACCGGCGTCGGCTCGGCTCGGCGTCAGGAAGCGACACCTCGCCAGCGACGCTGAACATGACGCCGCACTCGCCGGCGTCGCCAATGATGAAAGCACAAGTGTTCACGTTTGACAACCTGAGCCGTGGTACCGACGTGATGGGAACAGATTCACCACGTAGAGATGCTGTCAGCCGTGGCAGATTGTCGACGTCCACCATCTCACATCCTCCTGAACCACCCAACTGCAGTCCACAGGTACAGTATTGGTTGAATTTACTATTACTCCCCACCACTAAAGATATAGGGGACATCAGGGACAGGTTTTACGCATCAAAAGATCCAACCAACCAGGACATCTCTTCCTGTCGCATTATGTGACAGAGATATCTCATTTGTACAGTTTAAGAGACTTTTGAAGACAGTTTGTGATCCGTCTGTCTGTCTGTCCCATTCCCCTAGAGCAAATATCGTGGGTCTCTTGACGTGTGCCACAAAAAGAACACGAACGCTTCTCGGAGACAGGAGTTTTTTCATCGCTGGACCGTGTCTCTGGAACTCTCTGCCTGTCGCATTACGTGACAGTGATATCTCATTTGTACAGTTTAAGAGACTTTTGAAGACAGTTTGGTTTGTGAAGGGCTGCGGCGCATAGTGACTGTTGCTTTTTTGTACCATTTACAAATATTCTTACTCACTTACTTACTTACTCTCAGGCATATGGTTACTACAGAACACTAATAGTAAATCACATGTTGGAAGTCGAACCCACCGGTCACCGTGGCCCTACAAAGGGCCTACATTCACCGGAAGTGGCCGAAACGGCTTAGGTGCTTGTCCTTACCTCTGTCTGTCTTGTCATGTATAAGTCGATTTACTTGCTTACTTAGCTGGTGTACCTTGACTCATGTTAGCATGGCCTTGCACTTTCAGTTTCAGTTTTGCCTTGGTCTCGACTGTAAAGTTTCACCTCGGCTCATTCTTGCACATGTTTTAATCTCAACTGTCTGAGTTTATGGTACTTTTATAACCAGTCAAAAACCGTGCGTTTCTGTATGTGTGTGTCTGTGTGTTATCCTGGAGGCTTATAATCCGGCATGCAGATCTAGACGCGCACCCTGGACAATTCTCTGTACATTTCCATGGGAAAAATTACCCCTCCCCTGCAAAATCCCCTTGAGCAAACTACCAGCTGGACATTTACTACCAGATATCCCCAAAATTAATCCCCCCCCACATTGTTGATTGGGTCTTTTGATGCGTAAAACCCGTCCCCGATATGACCTGTAATGTGTTTGGTTGGATGTAAAAACCTTACTCACCCTTCACCCCCTTTCCCGCTGATATTTCCCCTGATGAAAAACTCCCCGAGATGTCTGCTGAGCATGGATAGCTTGTTTCTTTATTGACACTTGTCATATGTCAAACTGTAACTGTAACTGAGGCACTTGTATTGCGGCCCCTACTAGAAGACCGAGGTCGCATCACGGAGTCAATCCGTATCCTGGTGCCCGTAGACAGAATGAAACAGAAAATGTTTTCAGATCACGACGAAACGAGTCCGTCGATCGCAGCTGTTTCAGCTCCATCGGTAGCCTGTTCCATGCTCGCGGTGCAGCAACAGAAAAGGCTCTGTTGTTTGCTTGTTTATAGCCCACGTTACTGTTGTGTTGACGGTGCAGTAATGATGATGTAGGTGATCCAGTTGGAAGAGGTGCTGGCTCCGGTCGCTCCACCACCGATGAGAGTCAACTATACAGACCTGGATCTGTCGGACGCCGCAGTCAACCCATCACCAGTTGTGACGCGTGCAGCGCAGTCGCAGGAACCGGCGACGGACTATGCCGTGATAGACTACGAGGCGACGTCGGCGGCGGCACGCGCCGGTAGAGACCACGTGAGACGACGAGAGGAATTGGAACGAAGGGACTGTCGGCCAAGTTTGTCACGTACTGGGTCTGTCGCTGTCACACAGCAGCAGTGATATCAGGCTTGTGTGTCATGTACTTGATGTCGGCCGAGTTTGTCACGTACTGGGTCTGTCGCTGTCACACGGCAGCAGTGATATCAGGCTTGTGTGTCATGTACTTGATGTCGGCCGAGTTTGTCACGTACTGGGTCTGTCGCTGTCACACAGCAGCAGTGATATCAGGCTTGTGTGTCGTGTACTTGATGTCAGCATACTTGGTCATGTACTGGATCTGTCGCTGTGACAGCAGTGATTTGAGCCTTGTGTGTCACATAGTCTGATGTCAGGCTTGTGTGTCATGTACTTGATGTCAGCTGTCTTTGTCATGTAATGAGTCTGTCGCTGTTACACAGCAGTGGAGATTTCAGCCTCGTGTGTCACATACCATGATTACAGCCTTGTCTGTCACATGCTGCTGTTTTAGAAAAATGTTTAAAAAATTGAACAATTTTCCAAACTATATATTTTCGGATTGCTGCTTCCCTTGGAATTTTTATTTTTGGAAAATTATAGCATGTGATTATGTAATTAGGCTAAAGAGCGATGTTCGGACCCAAATTTTTCTAGATCTAAAACGAGCCACTAGCTGAAATTGGCTGAAAGGCACTGTCTTGTAACTTGCTACGGTCCTGCCAAAACTCTGCAGCTGTTCTGTCACGAGTTACCATCACATTACATTAGCAGTTTTTTATAGTGGCCTATAGTAAAAAAAACTTCAAGGAACCGCTATGGATGGCGCAGTAACGAGTGCTGAAACAGGTGAGTCTTCAGTTTACGTCGAAACACTGGCAACGATGGAGCAGATGTGACGTCTTCCGGGAGACTGTTCCAGACTGTAGGGCCAGCAGAAGCAAATGGGCGGTCTCCAACAGTGACCAGCCGTGATGGACGAATTATAGGGCTTTGAATTACAACAGGCAGCCCATAAGCTATGAACCTCAGCTGGCAGCACTGCTGTATAAGCAAGATGACCTATCTGATGGACGTTTTATAGGGCTTTGAATTACAACAGGCAGCCTATAAGCTGTGAACCTCAGCTGGCAGCACTGCTGTATAAGCAAGATGACCTATCTGATGGACGTTTTATAGGGCTTTGAATTACAACAGGCAGCCCATTAGCTGTGACGCTCAGCTGGCAGCACTGCTGTATAAGCAAGATGACCTATAAACACAGTAAACTAGGTCAGACTGACCTAGGTTTTGGTTTCTGATCGGAGTTCATCAGTAGGTCTGTGCATACAGGATTGCAAGTCTGTATGTGTTGCGGTTATGATTTGTTTAGCCCTGGTTAACACACAGACAGACAGCTTTTGACCAGTTATACTCTCAGTTCTGTTAGCCAGCGGAGCAAAAAATTGTTTTACATTAGATTTACAGTCAAATCATTGTAGACGGGCACATTTTCATGGTCCGATGGTTTATTTGGCATACATTGGCTGACTGTCGTGATTGTAACAGAGCAGGTCTGCTATGCCCTGCTGCTGAATCTATTATTGTGTTATCATCAAGTCTCTATGAGGTTATCTGTATATTAATAGGTGAAGGTAAACAGTTACTTATATTCTATTAATAGGTGAAGGTAAACAGTTACTTATAGTCATATTCATACCTGCGTAGGTGTAGCACTCTCCACAGGTGTTCTCGTTAACCTGAGGTGATGACGGCCCTGTCCATGTAACACCTGGAAATTGGCCGTCATAAATAGCTCTGTATGTGACAGGGTAACTGTTGATGGCGGAAGAACTCTCCACAGAATGAGTTTATCATTCTTATCTGTGCTGTCTTGTTTGCACATGTCTGTCAGGGTGGCCACAGGACCTTGAAAGTTCTTGAAAAATTGTCCCATTTTTTCAGGACCTGGAAAGTCCTTGAAAACAGTGTACGGCCTTAAAAGTTCTCAAATTTCAGTAGTTCGTAAGCATGTTACGTCAAAATTTTTCAGCAAATACTCCACTCCCGAATCCAGTCCACTTGAGATTAATTGTACTTTGACTTACTCAATTGCTGGATTACTTCACTGCTGAAAAGTCAATACAATAGTTTTACAAATTTGTAAAGATTCTACTGAAGCATAGCCTGCTATGTAACGGTTGTGGTTAGTAATACTACGTTTACGCTATTAATGATTTTATATGAAAATATAGACCTAAACACTGTCTAATGTGGTACATCATTGCTAGAATGGGCCTGGAAAAGCTAGTTGAAAGTCTTTGAACAGTCTTAAATTTCCCCTTAGGCAAACTGTGGCCACCCTGGTGTTTCACCGCCTCTGATGTTACAGCTGCATTGTGGGATAGGAATGTGCATAGAGTTATTTTGTGTGTGTGAAATACTGTGTATTTGTTTAGTAATATGTTGTGCAGTGTGCCTTGTTTAACCCGGTTTGCCGTCGTTCAGAAACTTTCTTACATACTTGATGCACGACTGTAATATTCCTTTCCTGTGTTTTAGTGATTTTAGTGATGATGTTTTTAAACGGGAGTTTTTATTTAGATGTGTTGGCGATGCTGCGTCGTATAGGCCGTATTTCTGTACTATTTCGGGAAAACGCGTAATGACCGCATTTCCGACGAATATTTGCACGATGCCAGGCCTTCGATTTAAAAAGCTGATTTAATTCTTTAGCCCAAATTCTCCAGCTTGGATATGCAAATAAATTGCCAGAGGTAAGATCGGAAGTTTTGTACGGGGGCGAGTCTAAAGCGCATGATGTCTGGCATATGAATTTTTGCCTAGCCTAGCCAAATGCTTTAGACCGTAGTCTATCTGTTTTGGCTAGGCTAGGAAAAAATGTCTAGCCTAGCAATATTTTTCTTGGCTCCACTAGCTTATGAATATTCATTTAATTGCTTTGCTGTCATGGCAGCCAGTAGTTTGTAACCACCAAGTTAACTTTCGTGAACGGTGTAATCTTTAAATTGATTTCCAGTAAGGTTTATAATAATTAAATAATATTAGTGTTTGTTTTTTATAGTTGTATGTTTTGTAACAAGTGGGGGTGGCTAATTTATGCTAGCATGCAGCATAGAAATTGTGTTCAGAGCTATAAGTATGCTAGCGTAGATATTCTACGCTAGATATTTTTGCCGAGCTTTGCGTTAGACTCGCCCCGGATGTCTGCTCATGTCTTATTAGATCCCATTTAAGCCCGATACACACTACTCCTGTTCATGGGCTGTGAACGCGGGTGTCTAAAATGACACCCGCGTTCACAGCCCATGTTCACGGGTGTCAGAAATTACATTACATTACATTATAAAACTATTTATAGTGGCCACAGTACAAAAAACTGCAAGGTCCACTATGGCGCAAGTCACACAACAATGTCAGGATATGACTGCCGAAATAAGTGTGTCTTCAGTTTTCGATGAAGTGACAACAGCGATGTTGCAGTAGTAACATCACCAGGGAGAGTGTTCCAGATCCTGACATCTACGCAGGCTGACAGACGCTGCTGCAGATCGTACACAGCTGAGGGTCTACTAGACCCATAGACTTGGGTATCGTCAGCATACAAATGTGGACGAAATGTCAGTCGCGAACGTGGATAGTGTGTACCGGGCTTTAGTCATCTCATTTCGCAAGTGCAGTAGTCGCTGTTGAATGTGTCATATTTTACATGTTGGAGTGATTGCAATTGATTATCAGCTGGTGTCAGTGGACACGTGTCGATTCTCTGGTTCATGGTCTGTTGTTTGCAGTCACTGTCAGCCGAGTTGACAAGTCCACGTGTGTCCAGATTTCCGCTGACCTGTCCGAACTGATTCACCCGAGACCGCAGGTAGTAAATCCGGTTGATTAATTGCTTTCCAAGCCACGAATGTCGTTTTTATGCCGATGTGAACATGTCTTTCTTGTTTGCCTTCGTGCTGCTGCGTGAGCTTACTGTAGAGTTGTTCAGAACTGAGCTTCAGAGCTGCTCACTTAGTTCGACGGCAAATGAAGTTTATGCGTGAAAGATGTTGTTCTGTTGTTCTATGAGCCACATTCTGGTCAGCCTGTTGCCTTTTCACTGTTGTAACAACTTACGGACGTTGATTTTCAAAGAGTTTTGTAAATTTGTGCACATACACTTGGAGTGAAGCGCGTAGGCCGACTTTCCGCGTTCCGATTGTGAGTTTGAATTATGCTTCGTATTATGTGAGAGTTTGCGACGATTTCTGTAGATATATTTGTATATAAAACATGGCGCATCATTGTCTACCGTCGTTGATCGCAGGAGATCGGTGTTTTCCGTTTGGTGCCGTGTTGTAGCGTTCTCTCGTCTCCGAATCCGACGGAGAGTGCAGCCGCATGTTACGTCTTGTTTGTTGTCGATGATGTAAATTAGTGTTTAGTGATTTTGACGATTAACTCGCTGGTCAGTGGTTATGTATAGACATCAGCAGTGTTTCCTTGTGTGCCGACCTGTGCGGTGGGATGTTATTGTGTATGAATAGACCCACTCCGTTTCCTGGCTGGATGTCGTAGCAGCCGACTAAACCAGGGCTTAGTTGTAGCTTTAGATTTTCTGTCAGTGCTACTGTTAGATAGGGCATGTTTTTTGTGTTATTTTTTGGTTTCTGGGTGCATGCTTTGTTTAGTTTGTTAGCTTTTTATTATCAGTACCAGTGCAATTGATTGCCTGGGAAGATTCGTCTCCGAAATGACCCATTATGTGTCGAGTGGGACGTTAAACCTTACTAAACCTAAACCTTA
>Ga0049105_1000780_pt1 | contig 12349 bp, 8 predicted proteins | sample WorMetvaBAHAMAS1_FD_61260 | JGI IMG/M metagenome (GOLD analysis project Ga0049105, IMG submission 61260) | Worm MetaG Olavius vacuus BAHAMAS.1 | ecosystem: Host-associated > Annelida > Digestive system > Unclassified | place: Germany: Marburg | collected 2013-04-09 | reverse complement strand
AATAATTTTATTGTGTAATTGTTCTTTTGTTCATTGTCATTAAACGTTTTTAATATAGGCCATACAATGTAATTTACGATTTTTGAGCACAACAGTTTTACAAGGTAGTGTAGCGACGCGAGTGAATTATGGTAAGATATTTAATAATTTTGTTATTGCAAATTTACTGCTGAGTGTGATGGTAAAAGAATTTTAAAAATCGGTTAGCATTTCGCAGAGTTACAGGCAAAAATAAAGTGGCACCTTTTTTCCGGACACGGTGTAGAATAACCTTGAACGGCGTAATGGCCGTCATTTCGCTTTATTCTACGACTTCGGCAGCTTCGGGGCAATTTAGACCTGTACTGTTCGCAACAAAAATGTAGTCCAAAAGAATCTAGTTTTTAGCAATGTATGACTTATGGCGATATTCGCAGAGGTTTGTGATAAACTAATTCGTTAATGGGAGGTACCCGCGTCAATTTTCAAAAGCAATAATTTGATCCACACTGCGCTATATTTGGCAAACGGTGCGAGATAGGACGTAAGTTAGCATTATTCAGTAATAGGATTATATAAAGTCGCATACGGGCTTTCGATTGGTACGAAAATCAGTGACTTTGAATGACTTTGAACGGCGTAATGACCGCCGATGCGCGCTATCTCTGTAGTAGCTGAGCTTTTTCTCGACGTTGTCGTAGCCTACATCTCTTGTTATGACTACAAGTGTCTTAGGCTGATTGTGTAGCCTGGTAGTCGTAATTCGTAAACCAACCTCTCTACACCATCATCTTTCTTACTGTACACTACAAAGATCTGTCGGACTGTCTGATGTTTCATAAAAATGCAAATCCGATGTTGGCTGCCAACGGTGTGTATGTGATTTGCTTATCAACAGCCGGCAGTCAGCAATGCGCATAAACAGCCTCAAGGTAGCACTGTATAACACGGAAAAGGCGGCGCCGGCCGTGCCGGGCGATTCACTGAAAATGCGTTAGTTACATAAATAATTCAAAATCTCGCTGCCGACGTGTCTTAAGTACCGTGCTGGGTCGTCGCTGACGCGGGGCATGCAGTGGCCGCCTCCGCTGCCCCCACCCCTCCACGTTTTCTGCTCGAAGCCGCTCCGTTGAAAAATGACCCGGCCTCGAATCTCACCGTATCCGGTCTTGCTATTACGCGGCCGGGGTCGAATTCGTGCTGGAATTGTGTCAGCCAATGAAATATTAATATGTATTAGGCAATGCATATTCATTTTCACCAGTGCCAGTAAGCGTCGTTTAACGTGATCCGCCCTGTGACGTGTCCACTTTTGCAGCGCGTCCGCACTGCTTGCAATGCAAACCGCTGTAATAGCCAGACCAATTCTGTCTGTCTGCCTGTCCGTCCGTCCGTCATATTCCGGTCTTTTGTCCAGATGAATGAAGATACGATCGCGCGGTTTTCAGCATCAGGTAGGAGAATCATTCTAGTTTCTGGAGAGGTAAAACTTAGGCTATCCGGATGCAGGGGATCACCCACAGCGAAGGTGTTAAAGTGACGTCTGCATTCTTGGCTGCGGGATATATCCACATCCAGGCGACGCATAACATAACCAAGAACGTTTTCAACTGGGATGCAGAGTTCGGCATATCTGCAGAATATAATTTCAACACCAGGACCGAGTTTCGAAAACGAATATGCCGCACCGCCGAAAGCCAGTGAGACTGTAGAGAATGAGAATTGAATGATGCGATTCTACGTGTTAGCGTTAAGCTACACTGCTACAGCACATCTATTCACGAATCTGGTGAGTGGCGACAACACAAGCTTAACATGCTCACACAGAAACGCTTCTATATCAAGCTCGGTCGTGTAAGTGGCTCAATTGCTGAGAGGACGATCTTGCCATATGCGTCTTCGTCAGCGTCAAAATTTAGCGCATGTAGGGATTACATCGTTAGACCTGCAGGCACTGCAGCTATACCGAGCTCTCACGTGTTCGAGAGATCGGCGCCGAATTTTTAGCGAATTTCACGTTCACGTTCGCTATATGCTATGCCCGTCTGTCTGTCTGTCTGTCTGTCTGTCGTCTGTAACTTTCGTGCATCCTACTCAGGCGATTGAATTTTCGGCAATGTTTTTACGCCATTTGGTACGTTGGCCATCTGTGACTTTCGATAAAATTTTTACGGAGATCGTCCCAGAGGAACCCTTCCGTGAAGGGAGGACGAGTTAAGCCGAAGAGGGGTAGCCAAATATAGTGTTTTTGGACCTTCCCAAGGCTATATCTCGAAAACGGTGCAGGATAGGAGGTAAGTTACAATTAATAACTAATAGGAAGTCGCATATAAGCTTTCCATTGGTACCATAATCGGTGACCTTGGATGACCTTGAACGGCGTAATAGCCCTAACTAGCCCTAACCGCAGCGTAATTTCACCGAATTCGGTAGCTTTCGGGACGCATTATGTAAAGTGGTTGATACACCAACATTCTCTGCAGCGGAAATGGAGGCCAAAAATGTATTTTAGCGATATATTATTTATTGCGATATTCGCGGAGGTTACCGAGAACGAGTGCATTACGGAAAATCGATGCCTAATTACGTAGCGCAATATTTACTTACTGTTTCAGAGAGCCTCGTTTCCGTATTGAGTACGGAAAATTTGGAGGTAAACAGTTAGCGTAAACTGGGTAAATAGCGTATAGCAAATGCGAAATCACGCGTTGATGTAGGCCTATAAGCGATCGTCTGCGAGACTGTATAACGGAAAATGTACACACTAGCTATGTTGCGGTGAAGTTATGGTATACCGTATTTTTCCATTTTATCTACAGTAACACTATGACATGTCTTGCGACGAACCTGTGGCGCTATTTAGGCTTATGCGCGAGTCTATAATTGTAAGAGTCTCATTTGGCAGCTGTAGACATGTGTGCTTTCCATAAGCGAAGTGAACTTTATTGTGGGCTGTAGTAGGTGTACGATGTCGTCGTAAAAAGTTCACGTTCGCTAATTCATCTGCTGATGAGTTTCTTGTCTTGTCTGCGCATGCCAGTTTTCACAGGCGGGTCAGAGAGTTACATGGCATAACATCAATATAGCATTTGGTTCAAACTCGACGTCCTGATGCACACGGTGCATACCCATTACCCGCCAATCTCCTTCATGCATTGAAGATGCCGTGACGCCAAGGCCGCACCTAGCGGAGTGTTTTGGGTGTTAATACACCCCTCCCCCGAAATGAAATTAACAAAACAATCACGTAGAATTCAATAAGCGACTACACGGTGAACATACAGTACTTTCAGAAACAACCACATTTGCTTTAATTTTTGGATTTTGTTTAACAGAAATAGGACAAAAATTTGCAGCCATCGGACAAGTTCTGCGAGCTCGAAATACACCAAAAATGCGTTCGTCGTTTTCTCCGCTGGGAGGGGGAGCTAACAGCACTACCCAAAATCCCTTAACTGGATTTGAGTGGCCACTTCGAGGCGGCGAAAAGAGAGGAAAAGGTAAAGAAGGAAACGAACGAAAGAAAGCACCCCCTTACTGCCTTCACGATTCGCCTCGTCGTCAACTGCTGTGGGTTCGACCGACACCACGCTGTATCAATGACAAGAACTAAGTTTGCATCATGTGTCGCTGCTTTGAATTCTCTTTCCAAGTTCCTAACATCTACTGACTGTAGCGCGACTTTTCAACGCTGTCTTAAATTGCGCACTTTAGCATATATTTTAGCTTCCGTTTGTTTCGACTTGTACCGTCTTTTGCTGCCGTTTGTCATCTACTGCCCGGCCGTCCTGGCTGAATGTGGGCGTATCCAGTATAGAGCGCTCCGAGAGCGCCCACTCCTGCTCTGCGGGCCACATTTTAAAAAAGGAGCTCTTAATTTACGTGAAATTTACAAACACTAAACATTACGTATGAAAAGTTCGAACATTCAGTCTGTTTCGGGCGGTATCCCTCTCAGTACATCGAAAACACGGCAAAATATATGTGCCTGCGTCTTTTGGCTCCTTGGAAATTTGACGTAACGACCTAGATGTGATTCTGTTTACCCCAGAAAATATGAGCGAAACTTATCGTGGAAGTGTATCTATTTTTGTATTCGTGTGCCCACGTATACCACCGTGCACCCCTTCCCCCTCGAAAACACCGCTCCCCTTCCTCGAAAAATCCTGGTTACGGTCATGCAATTAGTTTGTGATTGATGATTGATTGGTAGAAGTCGGCTATCAGCGGTATGTCCAGATGTCGACTTGTGTAGAGCACCTGTTCCCCCACGTGCGATCGGGACGGCTCGCTGCTCAGTATCAGAAATGAAAGGCGAACAGCGCCACTTTGCAGTCGCCGAGAGTCGTCGCAACGGATACCACAGTCCACCGTCCACGCGACTGATTGATCGCGCCTTAACTAATTTGTGCAGCTGCTGAGTTAACCGGCCCGGCATCCTGTCTAAAATCGATAGGACAAAATGGACCGGATAGAGCCGATGGTTGCCACTTCCGGGACGTCAGATTGCCGTCTCAGAAAACTTTGAAGGTATTTCATGCGAATACAGGGACATAAATGGAATAAGGTTTCCGTGAGGCGATAGAGACCTACCTGTAGATTTATAATCCGCGTTCAGCTCGGCTATCTGAACAATATCTTATGAGGAGAAACCTTACGAAAATGGCCAACTTTGCAAGTTTAAATGACACTGAATATCACGTACGCCCGGAAGTGGGATTAAACTCGAATTTCGGCTCAGCACTTAACAAATGGATCCACATGCCAAACGAAAAATGTTGACGTACGTACAGACGGACGCACGGACATTTTGTTATTTTGAAGCCGTTTTTATTAGCTCGTCACTTAATACGGATGTAATTACCGAACGAGGAGTTTCATTGACATTCCGCAAATTGAAATCTTGCATGCCGAATACCTATGTACCTCTGTGTAGAACAGACTCTCGGCCGTAGCGTGGCGTCGCAGACAACAACAGAAAAGCAGGTGAAGATCGACCGTTGCCACGTCGCAGTGACACACCGAGTTCATCGTAAAGCGAACGTCCAGTTGATTTCGGTCGACCCAGAACGCCGAGTATAACGACCTCGCCGACATTATATCGTGTGACTACCTCTGAAGTTGGTCGCGTGAGTGCACGGAAGCAAGCAGCTAACGCCTTTGAGCTGATTCTGGTCGTCTGCAGTCGCTCGCACGTCGCCGAGTCGCCGCCGCCGGCGGCAGCAGCGTGTCGGGCATGACCCGCACGTCTCATCGACAAGGCACGCCACCCAGCCGGCCTCGCCAGTCGCCACAGCAGCGGCCGAAGAGCGTCGCATCGCTGCCGTCCTCGCACGAACGCCGCATGTCTTCTACATCGAATATCACTCTGCCGCTGAGACCCCGGGCCTAGACACAAGAGCGCGGTGTGCAGACTGACTTCCGCGCAGACTCGCATCCGCAACATCCTACTTTTTATCCCGCTGCATGGAATGCAGACGCGGTCTAGCGATGAGAATTCTGTCCGTCCGTCTGTCCGTCCGTCACACGCGTGAATTATGACGAAACGGTAGAAAGATCTGTCCATATTTATATACCATATGAAAGAACATTTAGCCTAGTTTTCTGAGAAGAAGAATGGTTGCTGGGGGGCGACCCCTTCTACCTGAAATTTTGGGTCAACCGGCCCCCGTTGGAGCAAAAGCGCCGATTTTCAACCGATAATCTCTCGTAGCGCCTCAGCCGTAACACCTAGCGAATAAAGTTCAATTAATGCTAATAGGAAGTCCACTACGCGCTTTCCAATGAGCCTAAGACGATCGTCGTACGTTGCCCCTAAGTCCCCAAAGGGGGTCTGAAAAACGCAAATCGGACGACTTGAGTAAAAAATCGGACTTCGCTTGAAGAAAGTCTGCTACAAAGTTTCTTTGTATGAAAACTGTCAGCAGCAAAGTTGTAAGGCATTCATTGGCCTAACTAACCACGCAAAAATGATTGGTGGGGGGGCGACCCCTTCTACCTGAAATTTTGGATCGAAGTGACCACGTTGGAGCGAAATCGCCGATTTTCGATCTATTTTCGCTCGTAGCGCCTCAGCCGTAACACCTGTGTGAAAACTGTTAGGCACAAAGTTGTAAGGCATTCATTGGCCTAACTATCCGTGCAAAAAAATGATTGGTGGGGGTGACCCCTTCTACCGAAAATTTTGAGTCAAAATGACCGCGTTGGAGCGAAGTTTGAACAATAAGCTGCGATAACTCCGAAACGGTACGAGATGGGATGTCAGTTACTATTAATCACTAATAGGAAATCGCATACGGGCTTTCAATTGGTACCGACCTCGATGACCTTGAATGACCTTGAACGCCGTAATAGCCCTTATTTTACGTTTTTTTCACCGAATTCGACAGATTTTCAGGCCGATTATATCACTGTAGTTAAAAATAGACCTATAATGTCCGTAAAATATTGTCTCCCAGTTCCAGTTTTCTACTTTTGGCGAAAACTGTAACGCACCCTGCAGCGCGGTCTCTCTGCGATAGCTGAGCATCTTGTTGCTTGTGTTGTCATTGCATTACTGCTTTTTACCACTCGCAAAGCGGCGTGTGTCTGTTCCCGTGTATGTCCGTCTGGCTGTATGTCTGTCTGTAATACGATAACTTTCAAAAGCCTTGAGATAGGAAGTTTATTTTTGCCCATCCGGTACATCTTGAGGGGATACACGTCAGGGTCAATTATGAAGGTTATCGGATCAAGGTCAAGGTTACAGAAACAAAAAAGGTAAAAAAATGCCAATTCCCGCAATGTAATACTTCGATTGGCAATAACTCCCGTTCTGTAGAAGATAGAGCGGCGAAGTGTGCGTGCAGCATGGGCATGACTGCCATCTTTGACACGTGATCGGAAGTGACCACACCTAACTAAATGCACACATTCACCGGTGGTCTGCGTTAGATTAGAAGGCAATCTTGTTGAGCTAATAAATATGAATCAACAAATAAGTAAATAAATACCAACAACTGTACAACATTCATATTCGCAGATATTTGCGTTCTGCCAGTTTTCCTCAGTCAACAAAAAGTGATGGAAATAGCCATTATACGAGTTTATTACCAACAGCAATGAAAACACGATTAAACTTGTCAATCACATAGGCCATGCCGTTCGACCAACGCCGCCAACGTGCACGTTGTATGCATCCTTATTTACGCTGGACATCCACCCGCGATAATAATATTTGTAGATCCGAGCCAGTGCAACGGAAAAGCTGCTGAGGTGACTGAATGCCGATCCGAAATTTTCTCAGATTCATGATACATGTCACGACGTCTATCGAGACTGTAAAACGTAAACTGCAGATCTGCATGCTGACGGCGGATCGAAATGGAAAGATCCGCACGCCTCAACTCCTATTACTCATCAACCAAATGTGTCGTTATCAATTAGCCTAATGTCGGCTGTTACGTTACAGCCACGTAGAAGACTCATCAGTGCAATGCCTTGCAGGCAGCGCTTCCGTCTGTAGTTGACATCATCAGGATCATTACGATAATGGATTTGTGATGTCTCTTAATGCGGTCATTAACTACAAAGTCGTCGGCCCTACACGGTGACGCGAAAAAGAATGAAACATAGAAGAATGAAGGAGCACGAACGACAAAATTCAATTTATCCTAGCTCTCATGTAGTTCCGTATTCTCTAGAAATCAACAGACTATAATCAGTGCACTTTATCCCTGTGAGGATTACGTATACAGCCCGGGGATTGTCAAGAGAGACAAGATTATCATTATAGTACAGAAGAAATTGTTTGTAATGATATCGTTTTCGCTGTAATTGTAAAGCAGACATACGAGGAACGTTCAAAAAGTTCGTAGTCTAATTTTCACAGTGGGGATGAAATTGTCGTAAAATTTGGCTTCGATGTTCGACCCCACTTGTTTTAATGCGCTCCGGTTTCAAAACAAAGCATCCGCTCAACTGGAAGAAGTAGGGGCTGCAAATTGACCCCCCCCCTGAACAGGGCGGGGAAAATTTGCTAAATTATCAGTAACTCAGCCGTGCATTGTCCGACTGTGGTGAAATGTGATACGCTGGAGCACTATGGGTCCGCGCAGAGCCGACCGCGTGATTAAATCTGAGAACGACTGGCGGGGTGAACGGCCTCAGGTGGCATTGCATCGCAAATTGTCATCTTTTCTATTTTATAAATTTCACTTTTCATGCCCAGGCCAGTTGTACACTTGGAAAAAAACAGGTGCCCCATATATTATTAGTGCCCATGTTTAATCATTATCATTAATGTGTCGTCGCCGCGACATGTTTATTGAACTCAGCCTCAGAACTGCGATTGTTTTATTTGTACTGCCAACATACTGAAAGTGATACATACTCTACGACAGGATAAAGGATTGCCTGACACGACCTTCGGCTTAGCATCAAACAAGAACATTTGTACTGCCACACGCATTGCCTAAACGCGCCTATGGCTTTACAGTTATATCGAAATAGATATTATTTCCAAAGAAGTTCTGTCATAATACGGTTTCGATGTGCAAGCTCTCTTATCGAGCTACGTAATCCTCTTTTAAAAAGGATCAGCTACACTGATCCCTGACTGTTGGCTTCGGTGTCTTTTCCGGTTGTCGTGTTGCATTCGGTCTTTCCGGCTTAATTCTCTTCCATCTTAACAGCCAGTTTGTCGTAGATATCAAAACACCTCAGTGTTATTCGTGTCGTGTGTATGCACCTAACTCACAAACAACTGCTACGTGCCAGACCGATTTGCGACGCATAAAATGCAGAACGTAGAAATGCAGGACATACAAACGGCTATGAGATTTTTTAGATCTTTAGTTTCGTTGATCTGATATGATTTTAATGATGAACATTTTGTTGGATTCATAACGGTAAGCGTTACGTTTAGGCCTACCGGTATGTTATGACTTACTTAAAGACGCTACTCGAGCTTCTGTTGAACAAGGCCAATGGTCAATTGAGTGATTGTGATCATTGATGACTATATTGTGATTATAACACAGTGAACGAAAACTCGGCCAGTATGTTTATAATCTCTCCGAGGAAGATTTGCAGGCACTGTGAACAACTTCATGTCTGCAGAGTAGACCTCAGAAACGGCTGCACCAAACACGATGTACGAACGTAACTATATACGTTATAGGCGCGTGATACATGATACACGTGTAGCATATACGAACACGCACTTATGCATTGCTTTTGTTCAAAAATTTATTTATTTATTTATTTAAAATCAACGACAAAAGGACCCGAGGGCCACGTCTTGGCGATCGCTCATTCGCTGCTGCTGGACCTCGAGTATGGAACAGTCTGCCAACCCAGCTGCGAGATTCTGACATCACACTCGGACAATTTCGGCGAGCACTCAAAACGCACTGACAGCTGCAGCGCCGAGTGACAGTGTTTTTCGTGCGCTGTGTACAAATTTACTTACTTACTGACTTACTTCTTGCTTACTTATACTGTCGGGGGTACACAATGATACACAAAGATACACCACGGCATGGAAAGTAGTAGTAGTAGTAGTAGTTCATTTGCTCATAAAACACCCTTAAAACATGCACGCTGAGATACAAGAGAGCAGGACGCACAAGGCACATATTGTGCACCAACAGATGCCCTCAATAACTAAGCAATAATACAATAGTAAAGAGTCATGTTTACTGTTAGTCAGTTAAACAAGGTATTTGTTTGTGCTTGCTTAATGTGTTGTTGCTTGCTCAATACACAGAACGTACTAACTGCGTGGGGCTCAACCGTGTCAATTCATTGCTCAGTAAAATGCAGATCTGTCATTTCATGCCGCAACGCTTCATGAAAATGTATAAACGCGTTGCGGCATGAAATGACAGATCTGCCTTTAGCTGAGCAATTGACACAGTATAAACCCACGCAGTTACGACGTTCTGTATATTAAGCAAGCAACAATATGTGAAAGACACGCAGTTATTGAGTTACGCATTTTCATGTCCTGCATTTTTATGCTGCAAAATCTGTTCCGTCATTTTAAGTTGCGTCATTCTCATGTCTACAGACCACGAAATAGGAAAGGAAAGGAAAGTGCTGTGATGTAACGCGCAGTTTAACCACTGATTAAATCAGCTGAGTCTATTACACGAATCAAACAAAAAACATGCTAAAACAAAAAAAAATCGAGGAGCTAATTAAGTCCGGAAATAGTCCTAAAAATTCGCGAGATCCGTCCGAAAATTGAGAACCTCTATCTGTTGGTACCATATTGATTACCTCGTGTGAACTTTAAGAGTAACATTTTTATAGTTTCAGTATAGTTATTAGTTGGCATTAACAGAACTCCCACTAAATGTAAACGTCTAACAATGAGTGTACGTTTAAATCAGAAGTAGGCCTATAGCGTTCCTAATTCATTGTCATTTAGTGTCAACATAAAATTTTAAAGAAGTTTAATAGGAAGTGTATAACGACATTTTTATATAATACATGTCCAGATTAGAGCGTCGCCTCGCGTTTTTCCCTGATGCAGCTTAGCTCCGTGTTTTGAACTTGACAGCCATAAAATATAGTTTTACTGTTAGCAGTTTAAAGCACTTTCTCAGTGGAGAATTTTTAAGACGTTTTCTTGGATACTGTATCTGCGAAGTAAAATAAATCGTGGTTTTGTTAATAGCAGGTAGCTACTATTTTCGACAATGTTTTTACATCAATACTTTTGCTTGTCAGAAAGTCTGCGTATTCGTTTTGAAAGGATTTCGACAAAACATAGCGCGGAACGCCAGTCTTCGGTTGTAGCTGTGTAACGGTGCACAAGTAAGTCACCAAAGTCGGCAGAAACTCTATTTTCCATTTATTTCATACAAACTATGCGATCGTTCAGCCACCCGGCTTTTATCCAGCCACTAGCAGTTAAGGTGGAAATAGCAGATGATGGGTGTATGGCGAGCACGCGTATAGCTCGAGCCTTGGACCGTAGACGTTATATGCTAATGCACAGCTCCAATGTGCTGATGTTTTAATAACTCATTGCCAGAAAACGGGTAAGTAGTATCCCTTGTCTCGCTGCTCTGTAGTAACTATTAAATGGTTTGTGTATTTTGCCACACCCTATGGGGAATTTGTATTTGGGGGATTCCCCCTAAAATGCGTCTGGATAAAACCCCGCCAGCAGCTGCAACTTAATCGTTCAAAGAGCAAGAGATGAAGGAACGGCGACAGAGCGTTTTCTGTTGCATGTAACTGACCGACAACTGAACTGAAAAGTCTAAAACTATCGCGTTCGACCGCTTCATTCAAAAGACATCCCGTTGCCTTCCAGCAGCCTTAATTAACTAATGACTGTGGAATACACCGTCGTCCTAATTGTAGCGGCGCGCTACGATGTTTTTATGCCTCCGCCAACACCAGGTGGCGGAGGAATCATGTTTTCTGGTCGTATGTCCGTCCGTTGTCCGCCCGTTGTTTGTTAACATCTATTTCGCGTAGCGCGATATCCTAACGAAACGTGCTGCAATATTCATCATGTTAGTGTGCGCTGCTGAAAAGTTTTCAGGGTCAGAGGTCAGAGCTCAGAGGACGAGATCACGACCGGACAAATCACACGCTGGCACGGTAGTGCCAGAGTGTTTTAAGGACGACAACGCAAGTCAACGGAAAAGTGGAAAATTTGACCCCCGCTCCCTCAGAAACCCCTGAACCGATCGTCACCTAAATTTGCACGGGTGATTAGGTCGGGGACCCGTACTCCTATGCAAAATTTCATCGCGATACGATTACCCTCGTTCGCCCGCCCCAAATATGCGAAAATGCGCATCAAGTTACTCGGCTAGTTTTTTTGGTTATTCCTTCAACCTACAGCCAAGACCCCTGCACCGTCAAATGACGTCGTTTCGCGCAAGGATGATTATTGTAAAAAAAACTTAGCAGTTTACAACGCCTTTTAAGGACGACATCCGCCAACTCGCATATATAAAACAGCACATATCACAAAAGATTATATTACTTCACATCACAGTGACATTTTGGCGATGTGCTGCAAAGTAATATCATCTTTTGTGATATTTGCTGTTTTAGATCTGCGAGTTGGCGGATGTCGTCCTTTTGCAATCATTAACCTATAATGGCAGGGCATACATTGTGACGGTGTGGCGTCGTGGCTGATTTGTTAGCTATATGTCGTCGTCTGTCCGTCTGTCGTCTGTCGTCTGTCGTCTGTAACGTTCGTGCACCCTACTCAGGCGATTGAAATTTTCGGCAATGTTTCTACGCCATTTGGTACCTCGGCCACCTGTGACCCTTCGGTAAAAATTTTACGGAGATCGTCCCAGGGGAACCCCTCCGTCGGGGGGTTAAACCAAAGAGGGGTAGAAAAATGTAGCGA
>Ga0049105_1000779_pt1 | contig 12362 bp, 16 predicted proteins | sample WorMetvaBAHAMAS1_FD_61260 | JGI IMG/M metagenome (GOLD analysis project Ga0049105, IMG submission 61260) | Worm MetaG Olavius vacuus BAHAMAS.1 | ecosystem: Host-associated > Annelida > Digestive system > Unclassified | place: Germany: Marburg | collected 2013-04-09 | reverse complement strand
ACGCAGTTCATCCAGCTGCTCCGGTGATAGGGTGTAGTCCAACATGGCGCTTAGGATACCTTATTTTCCAATGGACTATTTGGGTTTCTTCAACGAAAAAATCATATGAGAGTAGTATAGTACGCTGGCCAGCTCGGTTGCGCTCGGCAGGCTTAGGGCCCGATGTGGTGTAATCATCGCGGCGTTTCCAGATCTCAACCGTCAACGATAGCAGGCCTGGGAGGTCTCTGCGGACCCGATCCCTTATCGTTCGGCTCCTAATCGCTCGGTTACGGGCCGAGGACACGGCAATGACCAAGCGCCGTTGATATTTATGCGCGGTGTCTTGCGTGCCGACCAGACACAGCCAGGCGGAATAGTAAATCCATTCCGACGTGCCGCGACTCGAGCCACGCGGACCGGACCTGAGAACGCCGCATGTCAACCGCCCCTGGTCCTCAGCGGCGCAGGCCGAGACGGGAGATCAGGCTGCGGTAGCGGTCCTGGTCCTTGCCATTGAGGTAATCGAGCAGCTTGCGACGGGCGTTGACCATACGCACCAGGCCTCGGCGGGAGTGATGGTCGTGCTTGTGCTCGGAAAAATGCCCGGTGAGCTGTTTTATGCGGGCGGTCAACAAGGCGACCTGCACCTCGGGAGAGCCGGTATCGCCCTCTCCGCTCCGGTATTCGGCGATGACCTGTTGTTTCTCTGCTGCGCTCATTGGCATGGAATCGTCTCCCGTGTGGAAACTTTGAAAAGGCCCCGGCGGCGATCTGCATCAACCGCCTTCAACCGCATTTGCGATAGCGACCACCCCAACAATGAGCTCAGGGGATCGAGCCGGAGAAAATGGATTGGCAATCATAGCCGGTTGCAATTATTGGTAGTAGCAATTCAGATTTCGATACGAGTCGGAAAGGAAGGCACCAGGTTCGATTGCGCCAATTCATGCCCGGAATCGAAGAAGCTGATTGAGTTCTTCCTGCAACACGCTCCGGAGCTCGGAATGCAGGGGCCAATGCGGTGTCATCAGGATCTGACCGTGCTCGTTGAGCTCAATCTTGTAGGGGAGGTTATCGAGATTCGAATCGGCAACAACGTCGGCCCAGTGCATGGTCCTGTCCTCCTCCCACATAGCACAGAATGCAGCACGAAATGCAGCAATTTCATCCCACACTTTTCGGAAAAGCGAATTCTTTTGTCGTAGTTTTCGTTTACAACAACCGCTTCGGCTGCACCTTGCCGTCATCCAGGATGCAGCCGACGCCGATAAACTTCCGCGATGGGTCATAAAGCCTGACCAGACCTTCCGTCGGTGCCTGGGGCACCAGCACCGCCTGCCCCTGACGCAGGTAGAAGGCGGAGTCTTCCGAGAGGCCTACCGACGGCCAGTGACCAAGGGCACTCTCCAGGGGCAACAGCAGGGCATCCAGGACATCCCGACCTTCCGCCAAGGCGTGCCGTTCCACCTCGTCCAAGGTGACGAAGCGGGCCCCGGACTCCAGGTAGGGTCCGACGCCCGTGCGGCGGAGATCCGTCACATGGCCGCCGCACCCGAGCGCCTCCCCCAGGTCCGCCGCCAAGGTACGGACATAGGTCCCCTTGGAGCAGTGCACATCGATCTCGAATTCCGGCGGCTCGAAGCGGCGTAGCTCGATTCGGTGGATAGTCACCAACCGTGGAGTACGCTCCACCTCGATACCTCGGCGCGCCAGCTTGTAGAGCCGTTCCCCCTGGTGCTTGACCGCGGAGTACATGGGCGGCAGCTGCTCGATGGGGCCACGGAAGCGAGCAAGCGCTGCCTGTAGATCCCGCTCGCTCACACCATCGGCGGATACCTCCGTGACGACCTCGCCCTCGGCATCCGCCGTGGTCGTCGTGACCCCCAGCCGCACCCGCACCCGGTAGTGTTTGTCCGCATCCAGCAGGAAGCTGGAAAACTTGGTGGCCCCTCCCAGACAAACCGGAAGCAGTCCGGTCGCCAGAGGATCCAGACTCCCGGTGTGGCCTGCCTTGACGGCCTTGAAGAACCGCTTGACCCGTTGCAGGGCCTCGTTGGAGGAGATGCCCCGATGTTTGTCGAGCAGCAGGATGCCGCTGACGTTACGCCCATGTCTGCGCCGATGTTGCATGATAGCCCACTTGTCCCACAGGAGCGGCCGGTTCCACCTGGGTTTTCGTTAAATTACCAATGGCATCCCGGAGAAAGATCAGGGACCCTGTGCCCTTATGACTAACGATTCCGACTCACTTCAATGCAAAACCTCATCGAGACGGTCGGCGGTGAGGACCCGCTCGGACCACATAAGCAGGGTCTGCTCGCTGGCCTGCTCGATCCGGCACTGTACCTCATCGGGTAAGGCACCGAATTTCAGGCGTAACCAGCGTTCCAAGACCAAAGTTGCGCCTTGATGCTTGCCTTGCTGCCTGCCCTCCTCGCGGAAGCGTTCGGCAATCGGCTCATGGTCTTGGCCTCGTCGGGATAATCGCGTTGATATTGACCCGTTCATTATCGTCAAGCGCGGCGTAGATGTCGATGAAATCCAGGTACCTAAGCTGCTGCTTATATAAGGAGGCCGGTGCCTGGTACAAGTAGTCGAGAATCAGGTTCTTGAAGTTCTGATCGTGGAACATGGCCCGGTCCGGGAACAAGCAAGCGTTGGAACGTCACCACACATCAATCATCAGCGTCGATATCCGCCCCAGGCTCGGCCGTCGCCACCGCTATTTCGATCAGCTGCGAGAGGTGCTCACCCTGGGCGATCGATTCGTCGTGGATGAAACGCAGCCGGGGCACGGTCCGCAGCCGGGCGCGCCGGGCCAGGACCCGGCGTAAAAACCCCGCGAGTCTACCGTTGAGCAGACGCTCTTGTTCGACACCACCCTCGTCGTTGGGGAAGCAGGTAAAGTAGACCTTGGCATGGGCCAAATCGCGGCTCACCCGCACCTCCTGCAAGGTGATGAGCTTCAGGCGCGGGTCCCTCACCTCTGCACGCAGGACCTGGGCGAGTTCACGCTGGAGCTCGGTCCCGATGCGTTCGGTACGGGCATGCTCTTTCATACCGTCGAACTCAGGGAACGATCAGCGGCTGCCCGGATCGAAATCCAAACTTCATCAAGGCGTTGGGTCATGGCCGACTCGTACAGCGGTGCCGAAGTACTGATGACATCGGTAGAATTTGGTTTTTTTCCTGGCTCTTTATGGATTCCAGACTGGTTAGGATATTTTGCGCAAATTCGCCTTCTCAGAAAACCAGAGGGGCGTCGTATAACTTGCTGTTATTTTTGATAAAAGACTGCCTGTTCTGTCATCGGTCAGAGTGCTACGAACCGCCGTCCCCTTCGATCAGTCTGGAATCCATAAAGAGCCTTTTTCCTTTGGGACAGACCACGTTTCCTGGGATTTTCGGATCGAATGCGGGGGATTTTATCTCGACCGCATAAGTTAGCTGTCAGACGCCGGGGGGTGATAGGCAGGTCAGGCGCGTCTTTCGAGGCCGTCACGGAAACAACGACCAGCTGCGTTCCACCCGGTACCTGGGGCATTCCCCCGGGCGTACGATTACCAACGCAAACGCCGAAATCGGCCATACAACCGGGGGTTCGATTCCCCACGCCGGTAGCGGCCGCGCCTTACGAGCCAAGGTCACATGCGGCGTAAAGGCCCGCCGTTCGGGGCGAAAGCCACAACCCCGCAAGCCACTGTCGAGGGCATGCACCAAATCCAGTAGCAGTCGCAGCCACGCCGAGGCACCACACCAGAGGACCCGGGCCCGCGGAAAACAGCCACAGCGGTCCAGATTCAAAACGAAGGGAACTCCCCGAACCGAGTCGGCCACCTCTTCCGCGCAGGCGCGCCGTTCCGCATCCAGATCACCGAGAAAGACCAGCGTGAGGTGGAGATCTTCCGGATGCGTCTCACGACCCCCATGGTCCGGCAGGTCCCGTTGGACTCCAGCCAGCGCCGTTCGTTGCCGTTCGCCGGGCCACAGTGCAAAGAACAGGCGCTCAGTCACCGTCCTTGAGCAGCTCTAATAGACGCTCCAGCGCCAGGCGCACCGACTGGTAGCGCACCTCCTCACGGTTACCCGCGAACTGTACCCGTTGGCTCAGCGGTATCCGGCCCTTAAACGCCCAGGCGAAGCAAACGGTTCCCACGGGTTTATCCTCGGTGCCGCCGGCGGGCCCGGCAATGCCGGTGATCGCCACTGCCACGTCCGCCCGGCTGTGCTCCAAAGCACCCTGGGCCATCTCCTGGGCCACCTCCTCGCTCACCGCGCCATGGCCGGCGATAGCGGCGATGGAAACGCCCAGCAGCTCCTGCTTGGCAGGATTGCCATAGGTCACAAAGCCGCAGTCGAACCAGGCACCGCTGCCGGGGATGTCGGTCACCACCTTGGAAACCCAACCCCCAGTGCAGGACTCGGCGGTGGCCAGCATAAGCCCGGCGGCCTCAAGCCGCTGCCCCAGGTGCCCGGCAAGCTTGTCGAGTCGTTCGATCATGGAAGAGAGTGTCCCTCAAGTGCTGCCTGGGGGCAAGCCGGTAGCTTCATGCCAAGGGATGCCAGTCACCCCCATTGTCCGTAGTTTGGTTCGGGACAGTCGTGTCCGGCTCCATCGCCGCCTTCCGGCGCTCCTGGTCCAGATACCGCATCAGGGCCCGTGTCAGACTCTCCGTACCCTCGCCCGTGACGGCGGAGATACCGAAGGCCGGGCCGGTCCAGCCGAGCCGATTCAGGATTTCGGCACGCCGCCGCTCAAAGTCCGCGGGCTCCAGCAGGTCGCGCTTGTTGAGCACGAGCCAACACTCCTTCCGTGCCAGGTTTCCATCGTAGGCATTGAGCTCACTTTCGATCTCACGCACCTGTCGCACCGGATCGATAAGATCGTCCAGGGGGGCGATGTCCAGTAGGTGCAACAACAATCGGGTACGGGCAAGGTGCTTGAGGAAGCGAATGCCCAGCCCCGCCCCCATAGCCGCACCCTTGATGACACCTGGTATGTCCGCGACGACAAAGCTGCGCCCGTTTCCCGAGCTGACCACGCCCAGATTGGGATATAGGGTAGTGAAGGGATAGCCCGCTACCTTCGGCCGGGCGCTGGATATCTTACGGATCAGACTCGATTTGCCCGCGTTCGGGAAGCCCAGCAGCCCGACATCCGCGAGCAGAATGAGTTCCAGGTGAAGCCGGCGCTGCTCTCCAGGCGTTCCCGGCGTGGATCGGCGTGGCGCGCGGTTGGTGCTCGACCGGAAGCGGGCGTTGCCGATACCGTGGAAACCACCATGGGCAACGAGCAGACGCTCACCTTCACGCAAGAGCTCGCCGATGGACTCCCAGGTCTCTTCGTCCCACACCCGGGTACCGACCGGAACCCGTACCAGCAGGTCCTCACCGCTACGACCGGTCATATTACGGCCCCTGCCATCCTTCCCGCACTCGGCGCGAAATCCTTGCCGATGGCGGAAATCCACAAGGGTATTGAGATTGGCGTCCGCAACCAGAAAAACACTGCCGCCGTCACCACCGTCACCACCATCCGGGCCGCCTCTGGGGATGAACTTCTCGCGCCGGAAACTCACGCAACCGCTACCGCCGTCACCGGCCTCGACACGGATACTAGCTTCATCGACGAACTTCATAAAACGCAAAAAGCCCCGTCATCCGACGAGGCTTTTCCACCTTAGGGACTTAGGACCCGAAAATAAGGAAATTAAGCGGTTTCGACGCTGACGTATTTGCGGTTTCTGGGGCCTTTGACTGCAAACTTCACGATGCCCTCCGCCAGCGCATAGAGGGTGTAATCTCTACCGCGGCCCACATTTTCACCATTGTGGAACTTGGTGCCCCGCTGACGAACGATTATATTGCCGGCCCGGACCGCCTGGCCGCCGTAAATTTTGACGCCAAGGCGTTTAGACTCTGAATCACGACCATTGCGGGAGCTGCCGCCTGCCTTTTTGTGTGCCATGGTACCATCCCCCCTCAACCGGCGTTGATACCGGTAACATCGAGCTCCGTGAACCACTGACGATGGCCCTGATGCTTCAAGTGGTGTTTACGCCTGCGGAATTTGATGATCTTGACCTTTTTGCCCCGGCCATGGGACTTGATAGTAGCCGTGACTCTGCCGCCGTTCAGGTAGGGCTTACCAACCTTGATGTCCTCACCGTCGGCAATCATGAGCACCTTGTCGAGCTCGACAACCGCGCCAACTTCTGCAGCGATTTTCTCGACCTTTAGTGTATCGCCTTGGGCAACCCGGTATTGTTTGCCTCCGGTTTGAATCACTGCGTACATGAAACCCATCTCTCCAACAATCTGGCCGGTTGGCGTCCCTGGGGCGGGACAAGTCGGAAGAGGGCAATGCTAGCCTGAGCCGCCGATCGAGTCAAACCATACCAGTTCAAATCTTGGCTCTTTATGGATTCCAGACTGATCGAAGGGGACGGCGGTCCATAGCACTCTGACCGATGACAGAACAGGCAGTCTTTTCTCAACAATAACAGCAAATTATACGACGATCCTCTGGCTTGCTGAGAAGGCAAATTTGCGCAAAATATCCTAACCAGGTCTGGAATCCATAAAGAGCCCAAATCTTTCATATTCAGACCACGCAAGCGAAGGCAATTCATGAGACCCCGGAGGTCACACAGAGGAATTGCCGGCTTGACAGCCTCTTGCCTCGCCTCTAGCATCAATCGAGTCAATACCTTTATATGGTCTCTTCATAGTATGGACTTGTCGGAGATTCGCGCTCCCGCCGCAGAGGACATGCAAATCGTCGACCGTTTGATCTTGCGACGACTCAAGTCCGATGTGACCCTCATCAACCAAATCGGTCACTACATCATCGAGAGTGGTGGTAAGCGGTTGCGCCCGCTCACCGTTCTCCTGGCGGCTCGCGCCTGCGGCTATCAGGGTGATCGGCACACCGATCTTGCCGGCGTGGTGGAACTTATCCACACTGCTACTCTCCTCCACGACGATGTCGTCGACGGTTCGGAACTGCGCCGCAGCCGGGAGACTATCAACTCAGTGTGGGGCAACGAGGGGAGTGTCCTGGTTGGTGATTTCCTCTATTCCCGCGCCTTCGAGATGATGGTAGATATGGACAATATGCGGGTGATGGATGTCCTCTCCCACGCGACCAACCGCATCGCCGAAGGCGAGGTGTTACAGCTGCTCAACCGCAACGATCCGGACACCACCGAAGAACGTTATCTGGAAGTCATCGAGCGCAAGACCGCGACCCTGTTCGAGGCTGGTACTCGCCTGGGTGCGGTGCTTGCCCAGGTCCCGGAACCAATGGAAGTCGCTGCCGCACAATACGGACTCCAGATCGGAATCGCCTTTCAACTGGTGGATGATGCCCTCGACTACCGTACCGACGATGCCCGGTTGGGCAAGAATCTGGGCGATGACCTGGCCGAAGGCAAGCCCACACTCCCAATCATCCGGGCGATGGAAGTAGGCACCGACCAGGAACGTAAGCTCCTGCGCCAAGCCGTCGAGAACGGTGGACGGGATCGAATCGATGCGGTTGCCGAGGCGATTGAATCGGCAGAGGCCATCGACTATACTATTTCGGTTGCGCGCCAGCACGCACAGTTAGCCAAGGAATCGGCTGAGATGCTTCCCGAATCGGCCCAGCGCACGGCGTTGAAGAAGCTGGCGGATTTCACGGTTGCGCGCACCTACTAAATCGAAATCGGGGTGTAGCTCAGTCTGGTAGAGCGCTACGTTCGGGACGTAGGGGCCGGAGGTTCGAATCCTCTCACCCCGACCAATTCGCATTTGGTTTCGTTCTCTCGCGACGGCGCGAATACCGCATCTTAGCCCGCACAGGCCCACCTCGTCCATACCATCCTATTCCTACATCCAGCACCCGTGAGGTTGCCTAAATCCATACCGGATGGCAGATTATGGCCATGGCCTCCGCTGTTCAGCTCTACGAAGCACTCGCCACAGCACCGGACGACAAGACCCGTGCGAAACTGATCGCAGAGGCTATCGAGCGTTTGGAAGAACGCTATCCCCACCTACCCGATCTCACTACTCGGGCCCATCTGCGCGAAACGGAATTTTGTCTGCGCAAAGAGATTCGGACAGGTCCATTCGGACCTCAAGGCCGAGATCAAGCAGGTTCGCTCAGAAATCGAGCAGGTTCGTTCGGAACTCAAGACCGAGATTGAGCAACTCCGCTCGGAGATCGAGCAGGTTTGTTCGGAACTCAAAACCGAAATCGCGAACGTTAAGCTGGATTTGATCAAGTGGATCGTCCCGATGATGTTCGCCCAGGTTGTGGTTATTGCGGCCCTGGTCAAGCTATTGTAGGTCACTGCATTCTCAGGTACGCCGCTCTATTGTCACTACGACAATAACGAAAGGCTCTTTATGGATTCCAGACTGGTAGGATATTTTGCGCAAATTCTCCTTCTCAGAAAGCCAGAGGGGCGTCGTATAACTTAAAAGAGCCTAACGAAATACGAAGAATTGGCCTCTTCATCCCACAGGAGCCCACCCATGAACGAACATGCCGTACTAAACAAATGACGGTGTTGCACGCCAAGATCGAAGGGACGAATCAGACCGCGCTATGAGAGATCTGCGTGCTGCCGGAAAATGGGTCGCACGCGATTCCACTCCACACAGCGCCGCAAAGGTGGGGTAGAAATAAAAGGCTCTCGAAATTCCTTTTGAATCAGCGGATTAAAACAAAACTGGCGGAGAGAGAGGGATTCGAACCCTCGATGGACTATTAACCCATACTCCCTTAGCAGGGGAGCGCCTTCAGCCGCTCGGCCATCTCTCCGAAACAAGACGCGGTACCGGCATCCGCAACCCCAATGTTACCCCCACGACTTGCAGGCACGCTGTTGCAGATATCTCTTCTCTTTAGGTCAAACAACAGATAACATCACAAAGCCCGCTCAGGGGTGGAGGTCATATCCCCGGTGGAGGTCATATCCCCGGTGGAGGTCATATCCCCGGTGGAGGTCATATCCCCCTGCCTGCGGCGCTTGACTACTTAGGACACGCCATCGGGGGCGGTTTCACCCTTGGGTAGCCTGCTCTGCTTGCTCCCGCTTTATGCGCTCGTAGATCTCTTCACGGTGCACCGCTACATCGCGGGGTGCGTTGACGCCGATGCGCACTTGATTTCCTTTGACGCCGAGTACGGTAACGGTCACCTCGTCGCCGATCATCAGGGTTTCGCCGACCCGTCGGGTGAGTATCAACATTGTTATTTCTCTCTCATCTCCTTTTCCAGATCGTGACCCGTCTCCGCCGTGGCCCGGCGCTTTCGATGCCACTGAACGGAGATCGGTCACGGCCAACCCAGCATGGAATTCAGAGTCAAACTCCACCTTCCCCAATTCTAACAACAGCTCTGACTACACCAAAGTCTTTTTGTTACCACTGCCTTACTATCACCGGGGAAATCAGGGCCTGTCCGGCTTGTGCGTTCGTAGCGAGGGAGTGAGGGATCGCGGCAGAGTTTTTGCTCGATTGAGGCTATAGCCAAGCCTAATTTAACGAGATCGAGTGGGAAAGCTGACCGGCCGCTTCGATTCCGCACCTCCTCGATTCCGTAACAGATACAACCTGTACACCAGGCAGGCTCTCAGTCCCCATAGTGTAATTCGAAGGCCTGGTGCAACATCCGCACGCCGAGCTCTAAGTATTTCTCGTCCACGACCACGGATATCTTGATCTCCGAGGTGGATATCATTTGAATGTTGATACCTTCCTTCGCCAGGGCGGCAAACATTTTGCTGGCGATCCCGGCGTGGGAACACATGCCGACACCGACCAGAGAAATCTTGACGATCCGATCGTCGCCCGCGACCTCCCGCGCCGCCAGGGACCGTGCCGTGGCATCCAATATTTCCAGTGCCCGCTCATAGTCGTTGCGGTGAACGGTAAAAGTGAAATCCGTCGTGGCCTTGTCGGCGGTGACATTCTGGATGATCATGTCGACTTCGATATTGGCCTCCGCGACGGGGCCAAGGATCTTGTGGGCCACACCAGGCTGGTCCGGAACGCCCAGGATGGTGAGCTTGGCCTCGTCGCGGTTGAATGCAATGCCGGAGATAACGGCACCTTCCACGGCTTCCTCCTCGAAACTGATCAGCGTACCCTCCCCGGCTTCGAAGCTGGAGAGCACCCGCAAGGGAACCCGGTACTTGCCTGCAAACTCCACCGCCCGGATCTGCAAGACCTTCGAGCCCAGACTCGCCAGCTCCAGCATCTCCTCGAAGGTGATGCGGTCGAGCTTGCGGGCCCGCGGCTCGATGCGCGGGTCGGTGGTATAGACACCGTCCACGTCCGTGTAGATCTGGCACTCGTCGGCACCCAGAGCCGCGGCCATGGCCACCGCTGAGGTATCCGAGCCGCCGCGCCCCAGGGTAGTGATGTTGCCCGCTTCGTCCACCCCCTGAAATCCGGCCACCACGACCACGCATCCGGCATCCAGATCGACCTTGACCCGGGCGCCGTCAATTTTGCGGATGCGGGCCTTGTTGTGGGCACTGTCGGTGCGGATGTGGACCTGGCCCCCGGTGTAGGACTTGGCGGGACAGCCCAAACCCTCCAGCGCCATGCTGAGCAGGGCGATCGTGACCTGTTCGCCGGTGGACAGCAGTACATCCATCTCCCGCGGGTTGGGGCGCGTCTGGATCTCCTTGGCCAAGGCGACGAGACGATCGGTCTCGCCCGACATGGCCGAGACCACGACCACCACCCGATCGCCCCGCTCGCGCCAGGTCTTGACCTTGTCCGCGACGGCCTTGATCCGTCCGACACTGCCGACGGAGGTGCCGCCGTATTTCTGTACGATGAGGGACATGATGATTTTCCGAAATCGGTCTTTTGCTAAAGGGCACCTTGAAAAATCCAAGGTGTCTTTGCACAACAAGGAAGCCCCGTTATGTCCGTGTGCGTAACTCCATGATAATCAAGGTATTCGAAAAGCGCGATTTATGAGCATCACCATGAAAAGTATTGAGCATGGGATTTTTCAAGGCCCCCTAAAGAAGATCAGTCCAGGATTCTCTTATAGTCCTCATGCGTCCCAATCCAAAACTACACGTAGCCATCATGTGATTCAACGGCTAAAGCCCGATAATCCAAACTGATCCTGGCCGACCAGAACTCGCCCACTTTCTTAAAGTGCAGTGAGGGGTGCTTAGGATTTTGGCGCAATAACCCGTAAGCCTTGTCGGCACGCCGTTGAATCTCTCCCGGGAGATTCCGATAACAATACCAGAAGTCAGGGTTGGTGTGATGGTTCAAAGCGGTTTTGTTCGGCCAGCGGCATGATCCACAAGCGCCTTTTCGGCCAATGCCTTGAGCTTGCCGGATTTCGAGTCGTGCTCAATTTGGCGGTCCCACGCCTGCCATTCATATTCGCGCAACCATCCTCGGAACTTCGTGATGTCCGAGGGACTCAATTGTTGCACTTGATGTTCGACATACGCTAGATCAGCCATAACCGTGTTGGGTAGGGACCATCCCCAGGGTCTGTCCCCATTTTCCGTTTATGCAGCATGAGCAAGTTTTTGATTGACGACATGCCAGAATACCGAGGTTTGTTCAAACTTTTGGTCGAAAAAATCCTCAAAGAAACCAGCCTCGTTCAGCAGAGCGGGATACGAATACCGCTCGCCATCCTCCCCAAATTCAGTCTCCCGGCTCTATCGGGTCTATCACGTCGAGAAGAGTTCCGGTGCATAAAGATAAGGTTTTCCGACATGTCAGGCCCCGTATGATTATATACCAAAGAGGAGCTATCCTCTATTGCAAGCGAGAGAGGTCTTACGCCTGCTGGCCGAGGAGGGAATCGAGGGGAGCGGGAAGGAAGCTGAGCCGCGGGGCGACGGCGTTTGACAAGTCCGACATCATCACTCTTTGAATATAGCAATCACCCACCATGAACATCCGGTTGCACAAGAACGCCCGTACCACACCGGCTATCCGCCTGGAATTACAGTCTCAGCCCGAATCGGTGAGCGACCGGGAACTGGCCGAGGCTTACCACCTCAACCGTCACACGGTTGCGAAATGGCGCCAACGCGAGGGGGTGGAAGATGCCTCGCACCACCCCCAGCGGCTCCACGCTACCCTCAGCACGGCCCAGGAAGCGGTGGTGGTGGCGTTGCGTGAGACCCTCCTGCTGCCCCTGGATGACTTGCTGGCGGTGACCCGCGAGTTCAGTCTCGCGCTCCGGCCTGAACCGCTATCTGCGCCGCCACGGCGTGTCTAACCTCAAGGCGCTGATGCCCCAGGAGGACGGCGCCAAGATGCCGGTGAAGCCCTTCAAGGCGTATGATCCCGGCTTCGTCCATGTGGACGTCAAGCATCTGCCCCAAATGCCGGAT
>Ga0049105_1000778_pt1 | contig 12366 bp, 8 predicted proteins | sample WorMetvaBAHAMAS1_FD_61260 | JGI IMG/M metagenome (GOLD analysis project Ga0049105, IMG submission 61260) | Worm MetaG Olavius vacuus BAHAMAS.1 | ecosystem: Host-associated > Annelida > Digestive system > Unclassified | place: Germany: Marburg | collected 2013-04-09 | reverse complement strand
GATATAGTGTACTAGCCACGTGACGTCCGCAGTACTAGCACACTGGCTGCTGTAACTGGAGATGTTGGGTCTGGGTCCACTAAGTTCACTACAGTGTACATGTAAGTGATTAGCTTCAGCGGGGGTGGTGGTGGCCATGCCTGGCTGAGACTACTGCTAGTGATGTGTTGCTAATGTTACAGGCTTCTGGACTGGTGCATGTCCCTGCGTCAGTCCGTATCATATGCATGAAAATGAGTACATTTGTACAATCATACAACACGATTGGCGTTGCGTTTCCAGTGTGCATAGCTAATGTACTGTAGTTTTGACTTTTTTCAGTTTTCGGATAACACGGACCTCGGTCCCCAGAAGTCCATGTTAACAAAGTTTTACTGTAACTAGTACATCCACCATTATCAATACCTGCTGGTAAAAGGTGCCCTGTTCTCCATATGCAACAGCCAGATGAGAACCAGTAGAAGAGAAGAGTGGAAACAGTGCAGCCGGTGACAGCGTTGGGACTTCCGACAACCCATCAGTGCGGATAATATGCACCACAGAGACGTCAGTGCCAGAATAGATGATCACTCGCGGGAAGTTGAACAGGCCGTCTTTGATCGATCGGCCGAGGACAAGAGATGCGATGTACTGTCCGTCGGGGCTAAACGTGACGTTGTGAGTGGTCTGGTAATGCGCCGCCGTTGTCGTGCTGCTCATCGCGATCACCGACTCCTCCACCAGGTCGTACAAACACACCACATCTCGGCCGTCTGGTCCCGGGTAGTTGCCGAGTGCCACGCGGCGTGCACGATAGCGTGGGTCGAATGCAACAAACAGCCGGACTGCGGAGTTCTCAAACAATGTCTTTAAAACAGGACACCTGCCACCACACATCATCTACACAATGAAATTTCCTTCGGGCTGTGGCAACTTCAACTATCTTTTTTTCAGAAATCAACTGACAGCCTTTAACTGTAACTGTAACTGAGGCACTTGTGTTGCGCTCCCTACTAGAAGACCGAGGGCGCATTGCAGAGTCAATCGTGTTGCGCTCCTTACGAGAAGACCGAGGGCGCATCACAGAGTCAATCCATATCTTGGTGCCTGTAGACAGAATGAAACAGAAATGTTTTCAGATCACGATGAAACAAGTCCATCGATCGCAGCAGTTTCAGCTCCGACTGCCAAAATGATTTATTTAAAAGTCCAGTGACGTCTTTAGTTGGCTAACTGCAGCCCCACTATACAACTACAGTCAGTCAACAGACAATCTTTTTTTGCTTTAAATGACTGTTAACTAAATATTAAAAGTGATCAGCTCCATAAAGCATTAAATATGATTATCGAGAAGGAGCGGTCAGATGTACTGTAACTTATCCTCTACTATAAAACAGATGTCAACTATTTCAGCTCATGCAGCAATTTCTAACACTTACATATAGTATGTACATCTATTACAGTACTAGCATTAATATAAAAAATTTTTTAAATCAAAATTTAATCCAAAACAAAATCCAGCACTTACAATTGTAACGATAAAATTAATTATTAACTGAAAATCTGTAATTGTATCACGTTAAACAATCACTGCCAATTAGCAGTTATTACTATAACAAAAAACAACACAATACAGCCACAACTAGATGCACCGATAAGGCACTGGCCGTGGCACCTGACAATTGGCCGATACCGATTAATACAAAGAAACTTATTTTGCTGTCTTATTTAAGTTATTTATTTAGGCTCCTATTGTTATCCGAGGATTCTTACTTACTTGAAGGACTGCAGAGTACCTTTTCCTTCGGGGTGGACTACGTCCAGTGCTGAGGCTGTCCATCAACTGCGGCCCAATGCGCAAAAGGACTGCAGAGTGCAGACAAAACAAAAACGCACCCAACAGCAAACTTACAAAATGCACCCACTTTTACCCGAAATGGAAGCCACTCTCATGTTTGTTTATGTTTGGTAATAAAAACATAAACTTGTACTTGCCAAACGACAAGCGGCCAATACCAACGTACTGATCAGGCGATACCAATCATCAGCAAAACGGCCGATAAACGGTCAAGACCGATTATTGGTGCATCTCTAGCCACAACAATTACAGAATTCAAGCATTCAACTAACACAAGATCACAAGAACAATTATCAATCACCGACCTGTTTTCTTTACACGACAACACTTTCATGGAATTCCGATACTCGCCACGGCAGAAATTGAGAACGTACATCGCATTGGGTTTCAGAATAAACGTGGACAAATCCGGACTGATGATACAGTCACAGAGATAGTGTTTTCCGCCGGTGGCAGTTGTGGACTCCTTGTGAACGGCAAGAATTGATTCGGTTTTCATGTGGAGAGCGACAAACTCCATCAGACTATCGGCGCAATTCAGCTGAAGCAGAGCGAGGCCATCACGATATCCTACCACCTGCACAATCAATACAAAACGGTAATGAATGCAGAGTCCAGCAGGCTGCCAGGGTGTCTAACAGATCAGCAGGTCTGATTTCCAGGAGTTTCCGGGAGACATTTTGATGAAAATTCAGTAGAATTCAAGGTTTTTGAAACGGTGAAATTTAACTGAAATGAAGAAGCATGTGGTGACAGGCCCAATGCGACGCCTATCACAAGGTCATCCAACCATCACTAACAGTTACAGTTACAGTTAAATACGAAACCAGACTGATACATTTTGAAATACAAGAATCGTGATTCATAATAACAACAAACACACGAACTCAGCCAGAAAATTTCTAGGAGATTTTGCAAATTTCCAGAAGATTTCCAGGAGTGTTAGACAGCCTGCTAGCCAATCAACGGCGATCGAGCACACACTCAGTGAGCAACAGTACTGGCCTCAATGTTCTCGATTTACTGAAAACTGTTTAACAACATTGCTTTCACGTGGACACAGAAACAGAAAGTGTTCTCAATCTCACTACGAGTATCAATCTCATGCACCAGTTATCAGCCTGCAACTGTAACCTGATGCACCACAGAAGCATGCCACGCTCCCATATCTCACTAACAAAACAGTGCCACAGTGCAAACTGTGGGGTACATCTCTGCATTCGCATGTTTTCAGTCCTGCACTTTCTGGCACTTCTCGCAGCAAGATTTCACTGCACCAAAGAATGGCGAGTCAGCAACCCTACGTACCCAACAAGAAGACAGACAATCAGACACAGGTTAATGCTTTTTAAATGCCACCTTCCTATGGGACAGATGCATATAAACATACTACTGTCATAAACCTCAAACAGAACCTATGTACAACTTGAACTAAAAGCTGTAGCACTGATAGAAAAGCACGGAATCGAACCATCCACAGACAGTCTACCAAAGTCTACCATAAACCTGCTGGAAACAGCAGAAGAGCCAAAAAGAGAGAAACCTGCATAGTTTGTGATCAAACTGAATATAAAGATTAGAGTTAAGCCAATTTGCATATTGAACATTGGACACTGGCAAAATCTGAGCTAAACTGAACATCAAAGAATCTGCAGTGTTAGTGTGCCGATACCGACATTGAAAAAAATAAATGTGAAAAACCGCAACATAGTTTTCGCTCTAATTATGCTTAAACAGCATACTTTCATCATTCAAACTCACAGCTGATAAACAACAAACATGCTACAAGTTAAATCCGTATTGTATGTAAAAATTACACATTTGCATTATTACATTATTAAGTTGTAAAATGTACTTTGCATTTAGATATACGTGCAACTGTTGATTATGCATTTAACAGTAGTTACAACAATCGGAAACAAACCAAACACACATTCACTGCACAGAAAATTAAGTAAACTTCACAGGGGTAAACATCGGTACTGGTATCAGACATCGGAATTTTTTCACCTAAATATCAGAACACCAGACATCAGAAATTTTACGCGAATCGCCTAACTCTAGTAAATATTAAATTACCTGTGCACTTTTGAGATAATGACCAGCTGGATCCGGCTCAATGTGGAGGCGTGTGGCGTACGACGGAGGCAGTCGAACGAAAGTATCTTGACGAAAACAACCTTCGATGATGGTAAGAATGCAGTGCGGTCTCTGGAGGATGAGGCGGGCAGGAGCATCATGTCTCACAACCAGGTGACGCCCTCCAGTGCACCAAGGTTGTAGCCGAGCTTTCACATTGGACGTGTAGTCGATGCGAGGATCGAAACCCCACAAAACGGCCGCGTACTTCCACGTCGCCAGAGTCTCGGAACGAATTACGGCCCACGCCTGCGGAGATGACGACGACGACGACAGTATGTCACTATTGCCCGATGCCGAGAACGTGGAATCATTGTCTTCATCCAGGTCTCGATGCTGACGATGGCCACCAAATGGTGACGAGTTTTCACGGGGTCTGCTCGCCAAACTGGTTGAGATTCCCATCACTCAAGTACCCACAAGTACATCTCTGAAAAAGAAACATGCACGAGCCCTGTTTACAAGTTACTAGACACGGCGAAAAAATCTAGCATGTTTTAAAGTATGTCTGATTAACTTATGACCTGTGGTAATATGAATTGGTCAGTTTTACGAGTAAATGAGCAAAGGAGACACAACTGCTGCAGCACACTGACAACTATAATAATATATTCCCATGTCTGCATATCCTTATCATTTTACCAAAACCTGCAATGTTGACCATAAAAGGTTGCGCACAAAATGAGAAAGCATTAACCGCAGTTTATAGCACCCTGTTGTCACACTCTTGTATGCTTGTGCTTGGTGGTGGTCTGGCGTAGTGGTAGCATGTTGGTCTTGAAAACTAAGTTAACCTACATCGGGCCCAGTTAGTACCGTGATGGGTGACTACTGACCATGTTCGGGTTCAATTCCTGGTGCAGGACATTTATCTCGGTATGTGACATGCGACCCAGGTCAACTCAGCCTGGCCATCCCTTCGTGAATAAGTGCAATGAGTACCAGCCAAAGGGCGGTGATGCCTTGTGGCTGGGGGGTAAAGGCAAGTATAGTTCGTGTATGGGTGGCAGGTAAAACTGTGTGATCCCATTGTTACACACGAACCATATTTGAGCACTTTATGCATTATGCAACAGTACATTACAATTTTTCGATGATACACAATTCACTATTCTTCTTCTTGGTCTTTACTGCACGCCACGGGTAGAATGCAGATGTGCAGACGCGGATGTAACGTGGAAAATGTGGATGTCGATGCTAACGCCAATCCTAACCTTAACGCTAACCCTGACCCTAACCCTAAGCCTAACCCTAAACCTAAACCTCACCTACCGATAACAACCACAGACAGTCTCCATAATATTTCTACACATTTTACACGTATGACATCTGCATCTGTACATGCACATTTTACCAGAGGCCGCTGAAATCAGAGCATGTGTAAAATCCGGGGAAGAGCCAATGTGGAAAGTGCGGGAGTCACCTCCCAGTTTTTCAGACACGAACACACCTCGAATGAATGCGGACACACGCACTGCATATACTATCAGCTTCAGACATGCGGTCACTGGGCCTAATTATTTTAATTAGAATTACGTAGATAAGCAGGACTAATTAATTCAAAACTGTGCTTATTATTAGTTACTAATCACTGTCAACATGGGTAGTCGTGGGTTATAGTTCTACGCTTAAGCTTCTCTTTAAATTTAATTATCCTTTATTAAAATAAAACATACAACAAAAAGTTGCAGAAATCACTTTTAATGTGCAAGTGTGTATGGCGTAAACTGTTCTTTAATATAACTATGACGGACAAACTCAGTAATGTGCTCGGCAACTGACAGTTACATGCAGATGTGCGGATACTGCATATGGCGTGTGCGTCCGTAAAGTGCGGGGAAAATCTTCCAAATTGGTACAGTGCGCTATAACTGGCCCATGTCTGCGCATGCGTCACAGGCCTTCAGCATAGCGCACTGTACCGATTCGGAAGATTTGCCAAGTGCGGATTTTATTTACAGCAACAATTGCATTTAGAATGATTACACTATCGGTACACTGGACGCTGTTGGACGGGCTGAAAGCCTGTGACGCATGTGCAGACATGGGCCAGTTATAGAGCAGTGTACCGATTGTGTAGTCTCTCCTCGAATTTTACCACTTTGAAGACCCGCGCATCCGCATTTTACCCGTGGCTACAAGAGCCCACTGATGTAACGTCACCCCTAGTCCCCCGCACTTTACACATTACCCCGCATTTTTGCCCCACACCGTGACTACCCACACTTCAGACTTACTGACTTTCCCCGCACCCCGCGTCCCGCATTTTACATGTGCCCCTGAAGATCAAAAACATCTGGTAGAACGAAATTTCAGTCTACAACAACGTACAACGCGCACTGCTAAAATCAGATTTTCAGACGCGATAACTCAGTCTGTAATTACTCATTTCAAATACCGTAAAATTCGCAAACAGCACTTAACAAATGTTCAATTTTATCAAGACAAACAAATCAACATAACTAATCATTGCGGAGTAAACAAGCCAGGCACCGGCAGTTATAGCCCTGATGGGACCGAAACGATATCCGGTGAGCTGGCCGTTACAGTAGTACAGACGATTGACTGACTGGCATCACAAATTCATAGCGTCGCTGATGTATTAGGAAGACTGGCCAGATTTAACGTTGTATATCGGGATTGAGGGCAAGATTGAATTGGATGCGGTAGCACGCTAGAAAAGAAACAATCGTGCAGAGTTACTACGAAGCCTAAAAAAGCTAAAAATGCCTAAAAAGCTGTAATATAAAGGCTAAATATCACTGTACATGTTAATCTTTAATAATTATTGGCTACCGCAATAATTTAATGAACTGTGTAACGTTCTCTTGTTTTTATTGTACGAATGTCTTTATTCAATGTGTTGCATTGTATTGTATTGTACGGTAAGTTGCAGGGCTGAAAAGACAGGTTTTTAAGAAAAAGTTTTTAGTTTTTAAAATATTTTGTTAGGTTTTAATGTACGAAGACCGGACACAAAATTATGACCCAGAAATTCATGAAGAATATGATGATACACCCATTCCCCTGTCACAGCATTAGCTATGTGCAGACTACAGCATATACTTGGACTGGAAGGCAACAATTTTCTGCTGTGACTGTGAGTCTAAAATCTGGATTTTTAAGGTTTTTCTATAAAAACCCTAAAATTTGGACTTTTTAGGTTTTTTATAAAACCCCCAGAACCTAGGTTTTTACCCCTTTCGACAGCCCTGTGTAGACGTGGGTTGTAAAAAACCTAGGTTTTTAGCAGGGCTGAAAAAAACCTTGTTTTTTTCAGAAAAAGATTTGATGTTTTTAGGTTTTTTTATGTTTTTAGGTTTCACTGTACGAAGACCAGACTCAAAATTATGACTGAGAAATTCACGAAGAATATCTCATATATGATGCACCCTTTCCCCTGCCACATCATTTATAGCCATGTGCAGACTATAGCATAGCTATAAGCATAACTAATTAGACTGAAAAGCAACAATTTTTTTTTGTTGTGACTGTGAGTCTAAAATCTGGATTTTTTCTTAAAAAACCTGAAAAACCTAAAATTTGGACTTTTAGGTGTTTTTTTGTAAACCCTAATAACCTAGGTTTTTAAAAACCTATTTCTACATGTCTGGTTGTACATGTAGTCGACTACGGTACTATGACATTACTTGTAGGGTTGACCTGTAGCTGTACCAAGGACGAGGAAGAAATCTAAAAATATGCTTAGTTTCAACTGATGCCGGAAACTGCAATTTGTTTTAAACACCACTTGCATTCAAAGTAACTTTCACATTTCCTTTGAAAAAACTAGACTGATGGATCTACAAAGTGGTACAAAAAGTTTGAAAACATTTTGACAGTCTACGAATGTGACTGATTGACATAACAGCTATATTAACGAAGGCGATTGCATTTTGCAAGTAACAAATAGTCATCAGTACTGTTTTTCCTCCGAAATGAATTTCTAATTCTGATTTAGTTCTCCGTTTTTTTAGCTCTCGGCTTTTAAGTTTACTTCAAATTCTAATTTTACTTCGTAAATACTTACTTATGTTCGTTTAGCATCAGCATAATTTTCGTTATTTCACTCGACACACACACTTTCTAACTTTCCTTCCGTTTCTAATGAGGAATTTTACTTCAAAAGTATCACACACACACACACAACACACCAAACTATTTCACACACAATATTCAGTTTTTAATTAGTTTTCTACCGGTTTAAGAGCTTATCATTGAAAAAGCTCAAAATCAAGGTAAAAAAAGCATAGTCATGATTATCACAGACTGAAATTCTGAAGATGACTGCATTATGAGTAAAACTATATTTCACTACCTATCAGCTGAGGTTTTATGGTACTAAAATTAACTTTTTACAATGTACTTAGATTTTTAAAAAGTTAAGGTAGGAAATTTCATTTCAGATACACCACTTCAACTTGTGAATTACTTAGACTTTTTTTAAAAAATGACGCCAAATTGGAACTATCATTAATGAAGTTGGTCACTTCAATTCTAACTTTGCTTCTATCAAACGATAATCGGACTGCAAGTCAGTACTGTTTATTTACAAACTCCAGCAAAACAAACTTCTCACACCTACGCCTGCAACATCGACAGATGGCCGACACTGCAGCAGCACAACACGTTACCCGGACACAACGGAAAACAATGCAATGACCACAGCAACAACAGGCCTACACAGAAGAAGCAACGATAACAGTTTTACTGGTGTATGGAATTTGCACAGCAGACTCAGTTCATGACTTCAAGTTTATCAGTGCAGGGAGCAACAGACGTCATCAACAAGAACATGGCCAGTTTGCGGACAAATGGCTGTATACAACAATTACTGTTCTCAGCACTCGCACAGTATAAATATGCAGCCACTGGCACAGACAAATTTTACTTTGAAACTATTTTTTGGTCTAACCAGCAGTAAGAAAACTCAGTGCAGTTAATGCAGTGTTAAAAATGCTAAATGCTTGCTGTCAGGCATTTAAAAAACTTTCTGTGCAAATTTTGCGAACAAAATTGTTAAATTACCACATGCTGGGTGTACAACTGAGAACGGCAGACAACAACGAACTCATCTTGTGGCCTATAATTCTACAAGAACTTGGGCAATTTGCCACCAGATTCATCGACGAAATCAACCACCAATCGTGCCATTATCGGTTACAACAGAATGCATATATTAGCGCTAATGAACGATATAAAAGCAATCACATTACTTCCAACTCGATCATTACGTTAGAAGATTCTAGCTAGATTCTAGAATACTGACGATACACGGGGTGACCGCTCTCCAAACGCTGTAAAATTTCCCAACATGCCCGACTCTGTGGCACTCCTACCCAAGTACAGCTACCCATGTCATATTTAATAGTTATAATAAACATGCATGGATGACGCTACTAAACACTAGCATAGACCTAACATAAGTTAGTTTCTTGATTTCACCTTAATTTTTATGCCTCCACTGACAATAGTAGGCAGACAGCATTTACGTTTTCGGGTCGTCCGACCGGCCATCTGTCAACACCCATATTGCGTGATGCAATTTCTCTTCAGTTATTGGAGGGACTTCAATGAAATTTGGCACAAATATTCATCATGTGCGTGGGCAATGCCGACAAGGTTCTCGTGGTCAAAGGTCAAGGTCAAAGTCACAGTAAAGCCAAATGCATTTTGCTGGCAAAGGGACAGCCATCAAGCCATCTACCTGTTGTGCATTCGGCAGTAGTAGTAGTGTAGAGGCTTAACGTCCCACTCGACACATTATAGGTCATTTCGGGGACGATTTTTACAGGTCATACGACCAAACCAACAGTGTCAAAGCACTGAAGAAACCACTTGGTCTTTCAGATAAGGCTTGAATCCCACCAGGACCACTCCACCATGTTACAGTAATACAACCCTAGGCAACCGCCTCTACGCATGGCGTAAGAGTCCCAGTGTGACAAACCCAATCTGCTGGACCTGTAAGAACTGCTCACATGTGTGTGCTGCTGACTGTGAACATTTTGTCACACAACCCAGCACTGAGCAGTTCTGATAATATTCCCTCTTAACCTCCAGACAATCACCATAACTCGGATGTTGTCTAGCGGAGGGGGAGGGATTGCATTCGGCAGAGGCACACTGATCGATGGTGCGGCATAGAGGCTGACTTGTTTATCACTATAGTAGTCTTATATTTTCGTCTCAGGCTTTGTGTCTGTCAATGAAATCAAACGAAGAGAATAAACAGTTTTTCTCTGGCAAGATTTATGCCGACACTACCCTGACTCCAGACAAGTTCCTGACATTTCCACAACAGATGTCAAACTCCATGACATTTCCAAGTTTTCTAGTAATATCAGAGACACAGTCACCCCGAATACAGCAGACATCTTTTCTAGGTACAAAAGTTAGCTATTTCAACACAACTATACACGCACGCACATATATAACAGTCGACTGGCGACAGTGACACGCAGCAATTGTCCTACTTTATCTATGTACATAGAGTTTTATCGGTAACAACGGCACAGACACGCCACACTCTAGCGATATTTGCACCCATGGCCAAGCAACCACACAACGTTACCACACTACCACAGCAGGCCTAGACATATCCTGCTTACATGAAACACAGCTGCTTACACGTGACAAGAAGCGAAGTCTTGGAACTGTCAGCTAATGGCACTGCAGAGCACCACTGCCTGAGCTAGCAAAAACATGACACACAGTGCAGCTAGCAGACATACCACTACACCAGCCAACCACAGACGGCTTCACCCTATAGTCTATGTTAAGTAACATACTATCAGGCGTGTAGTACTCAAGTTCAAATTTTTTTTACTCAAGTTCATCTTTAGCTGGACTAATACTTGGACTGAATAAACATGGACATGGACTTGAACAGTGGACTTGGCCGGCTCCGGACTTCATACAAGTCTGGCTAGTACTGGTTTGCTGTCTCACGGAAAATAGGAGGTTGAGTTAGCCTGAGAACACAATGGGCTGGCAACATAATCAAAGTAGCTTGAGCCACATCAGACCCACAAACTCTCAGCCACAACTCTGGTGCAGTACCACAGGTGAGCAAACCTTTCTTCCCAAGAGACATGTGAAACATGCTTATGTCTCTAGTGTGTTGGGTTGCATAAGGTTTAACATTCCGCCAAACACATTATAGGTCATATCGGGACGGGTTTTTACGGGTCAAAAGACCCAACCAATAGCGTCAAAGCACTAAAGAAAGACACGGTCCTAAGGATAAGGCTTCAATCGTGCCAGGTCCATCACACCGTGCTACAATAATACGACATATGCAGTACAAAAAGCACACAAAATACAAACATGTAAACGTGAATAAATTTATGGCAGTTAAATGGGCCCAGTGTGACAACACCCAATCCAGAGAACTGTAAGAACTGCTCATCTAATATGCGGGATGCACTGCTACAAAATGGCAGCAAAACCTTACCGAAGTCTCACTATGCATATTTTTATATCTATGCTTATAAGTAACTAATATGAATGCAGGCTGCAGTTTGCTCACCACGGCACGACAGAATCCACGACAACAAGATGAGTAGCAAATATGCAACAATGCAAAAGGCGTCCATGACCTACTGGCACATTGATTTTAACAATATTTACTCCCAATGCAAGTGATACACTAACATCATACAAAACCCCAACAGCTTTTAAGCACACAACATCAAGAATGTTTTATCAACAATCAATCACCAATATTGACAGCATCGCTACAACTACACTACATTCCACACTCCGCTGCTGCCGCACTGTTACAATATATTAATTTAAAATACGATAAAAAAGGTAAAAACTAATCCAGTCTAAGCGAAAACCAACACGATAAGTTAACCATTATTATATACTGCGCTAGAATTACACCAGTAACGAGTCGTCAAACATGCCACACTCCGGTAAAGCGTAGCCATCGAGCACTTCGTTTTGTAGTTCGTGAGTTTGTGCAGTATCACCAATGGCGTTAGCATTCGTGACGTGTTCCTGATTCCTCCCTGTTAATCTGATTAACTTCCACTCTCACGTGCCTGTTTGTTAACCAAAGAACCAACAATGCAACCGGCTGACTGGAGCTCTGGACAGAAAATACAGGATCCTTCTCAAGTCACCCACTACAGCCAAGAAATCCAGACTGATGACTTTCTAGCCGTTAGATCGGCACTGCACATCGTTCAGCTCATGTTAATGACGACACATTCAACTGGCTAGATTGATTGAGCAAGGTTTAACATCCCACCAAACACATCATAGGTCATGTCGGGGACGATTTTTACAGGTCATATGACCAAACCAACAGTGTCAAAGCACTGAAGGAAACCAGTTGGTCTTTCAGATAAGGCTCGAATCCCACCAGGACCACTCCACCA
>Ga0049105_1000777_pt1 | contig 12369 bp, 9 predicted proteins | sample WorMetvaBAHAMAS1_FD_61260 | JGI IMG/M metagenome (GOLD analysis project Ga0049105, IMG submission 61260) | Worm MetaG Olavius vacuus BAHAMAS.1 | ecosystem: Host-associated > Annelida > Digestive system > Unclassified | place: Germany: Marburg | collected 2013-04-09 | reverse complement strand
AACACTGTCAGACGTTGGAATTTTTAGTCTATCTGGTGTAGAACCGGATATACAGGTACAGGGTAAATTTACCCTCTTCGGCGGTGCGCGACTTTTTTTTCTTGGCGGTTCTAGTGTTAAATAGCTATGATCGAAGGGCTGCCAAGTGATTAATTTTTACCGTGTAAATCGCGCAATTAATTATTTTATTTACGCGTTAATCGCGGTTTTAACGCACATTTTGTTAATGTTGATTTTATGCTGTAAAATTTTGCCATACGGTACAACTGACACTAAAGGAACTGACCTTTGGTACGACTGTTGTTGAGTAAATGATTAAATCACTCAAATATATTGACTGGTGATGAAATATGAAATAACTTAATAATGTACTGTACTGTCTGTACATCGATACGACGACAAATTAAAACGACAACTAGACGCTGAAGAGGACGACGTTTAACTTCACAGAACGGATCGCAAGGATCGGAACAGTATACGCGCAACTTTCAGAATCTGTACTTCATCAGATATGACTGAAAAAAATGTACCTGCTGTTGACGATTATGTTGAATGGCAGCGCTGCGGGTTTCGTAGTTTTTTTGGCATTGCCTTAGAAATTTTTAGTGGCGTTAATTTTTCATCGCAGTTAATTTGTTAATGCGTTAACGCGTTTATCATCATCATCATCATCATAAAATTCTTTAATAAAAGTCAACGCAATTAATTCGACATCCCTAAAACAAATAATTTCCAACTATCGGATATTGGTATATTAACGTAGCTACCATTAACATGGGCCTATAGCGTTCTGATATGGCACAATAAATACAGTTCACGGTGACTAAAGCCCGATTTCTAGCATTAAGCAACACAACACGACGTACGCTGCCGCAGAGGCCGTTGTGGTTGTCCGCAACGAGACAACAGTCGAGTTCTATTTTTTCACGCGAAGCTACAAGAGAACTGACCAATCAAAGCAGTGCTGTCATATGCAGCCACGTCACTACACTGTCGATTTGGCGTTTGTTGAAACTGTGGCGTAAACTGTGATGGAATTTTGTTGAAGTTACCGGTGCTTTACTTTATGAAATGAAACTGATTAGAGAGCACAGACTTCAGAAAGCTTCGCAATCGTTATCATGCATTACGCTGAATCAAATATTATCTCGCTCGAATTTAACTGATTGTGAAATATGATTCAATTTTAACGAGTGTGATATTTCCGTTTATTGCGTTCTGTGCTCAGACTTTAAACAGAACAGTCAAACAGTCTTCGTTCGTGCCTTCATTTTCTGCTGGAAACCATTAGCATCGACTGTAAACACTGGGTATGAAGCGTAATTCCGCAAGCGACAGCGGAACTTTTAAGCACCAATCGTTCAGTCTTGCGGTGCGTTGCGTAATGTTGAAATCGGGCTTCAGAGTTACAAGATACCTGTTCTCCAGTAACGACATGTAGACCTTCTTTGACCTTGGCGAACGAACCCTCGCCGATAGTCCTGCCCAGCAGGTAGTTGCCTACACGCTTCGTGTGTGGAAAACTTTTGAGCAGCTCGTCTGGAATGTGTGTCACCGCACTCGGTAACATCGACCGTCGTGTCACGTCACTAGTGACGTCACGAGTCACGTCACTAGTGACGTCACGAGTCACGTCACTAGTGACGTCACGAGTCACGTCACTAGTGACGTCACGAGTCGGTGACTTGGACGACGACTGGCGCTGAACGTTGTGGTTGTTTAGCGTCATTACTGCGTCATTGTGACGTAACAGCTATACACGATGACGTCGTTCAGTCTCAGCAGTCGGCTGCGAGTGGCTGCTGTGCGCTACAAGTAAACCACATCGTCAATCACGTCACAACCACTCCACCTCACAACTCGTGTCGCGCTAGATTCACAAGGTATAGTTCCCACATATAAAACCAGGTGTGGTGGACTCTAAATAAGCGTTTTATTGCAAACTCCTTCAAGTATATTTCTACCAAAAATTAGCAACATCGGATAACACCTGACAAAGTTATCGCGAATATAAAAAGGGTGACGTTCATTATCAGACACACTGTCCAGCTGCCTGTAAAGTAGTTATACTCACCAATTAACTAACTGCCTATAAAGTAATTATTTAGTATTCAATGGTCGTGATCAGTCACATCCCGCTAGGCAGGCTTTCATTCATCGCTATTAGTCATCGCTATACTTACAGTGCTAGCAGACCACATCGTAGTGCCGATGGGAAAAGACAGATCAACGAACGGACAAAGGAGACACAAAATTTTGTCACAGAGAAACCGACAACAGGATTTTAAAGTCAATACGCTCTATAATCGGTTGTCGACAAACTAAACTTTCATACCTGGATGAGTTCTGTATCACGTGAAGTACCGGTACAGGTACTACAGGTAGGCGATGACTGTTTCCTGTTATACTGTCTGTACTGTTTATTTATATACTGTACTATATACTGGATATACATTTATATACAACGCAGCGAGCTGGCGGTGGACAGAGAATGACGCTAGCAGCGCATATGTCTACGTGACATTCTAGCATAATGGTCGTTTGATGATGCTATTGATCCACTACGAGCCAGCCTTCAGCTTCATGACGTCATCTTATTGCCACGCCCCTACCAGCTACTGTAACTCTATCTAATACTCTTCAACTTACCTGTCCTATCGTTGTCCTTCACCAAGTGGGCGTCATTTCAGCTACTCGCAGTATTTAGATCTAATAATAGACTAGACGCCTGTGAGAAGGCCTTGAGCCAGTATACACTGTGTCTGAAAACAAATAAATTCTACGCGTTGTGCAATAAAGTTTGTGAATCTTAACTAAATCGATAGACATTGAGAATAAGTCATTTGTTTGGTTGCGCAACGCACTGTTAATGCGGCATTTGCTACGAGAATGTCTGTTCATCCGTCTGTCACACTCGCGAGTGACGCCTACACGGTTCAAACTATCGAAATATGCTTTGCATATTTCAATATGCAAAATAAATATGTCCTAGAGATATCATTAATATTTGATGTCTCTAGTTTCTTGAGGCCAAATTTCGCAACTCTGAGCTAGAGTTTACCCCGAACGAGCGCGTTAACGAGAGACACCGTCTGTCGACAGCGAAAATTTGACCAATACTCCGTGATATCTTGAAAACTGCGCGAGATAGGCAGTGGCGCCGGAAGCGGTATGGCAGGTATGGCGGCCGCCATACCAATCTTAAATTTGGTATGGCGGCGCCATACCAATCTGCTGAAATTTGGGCAGTTGATTATCAGGAAAATCATTAAAATTGTTACCACCAAATGTCAGATTTTAAGGCTAAAATGTTCCAAAATCGATTTTGCCTGGGGCTACGCCCCAGACCCGGCTAAGAGAGCTTACAGTTTGTCAGTTACAGCCATGACCCCCTAGCTGAAAAAAGGGGACTTACTTCCAAGGGAAGGAGATGGGTGCAGAACAGCTGAACGATCTCTTAGCGTTCTGAAACACCTGTGGAATTCTTAGTCGCAGAGAAAAATGAACAGTCTGCAATTGATGCATGTTTACCGAGAAGAAGTTGACAACTTAGATATGAACGCCATTGTGAAGGAGTTCAATCCTTTGTGGTGACGAGAAACGTCAAAATGCTGTTATCCCTCCATAAGTCGGACAAGTTGTTGAAGCATGATATGATCAATAAACAGTGTTTTTAATTATGTGATTTGACATAAATGTACTTACCTACTTACTGACTTAGGCCTATAAATTTACTGTTGCACGGGCAGTGGTGGAAACGCCCTGCTAACTCTATGTGACTGCCAGACTCGGTTCTCTTCTTGTTAGAATACACACCAGTACCACCTTTCTGAGATGAAGAATGATAAAAAATTATGGTGACAAGCAGTAAAGTTAATTTTATGTATCCGTCAGTCACTGAAACTAATACTGAACATTGCACGTTAATTATGCACATTTCTATGTTTTGATGCTTCTTTAATGTCTTGCTTGGTCTTGTGTATTTCATGCTACTTCTACGCAGTTGATCGACTAAACCTCCAAACAAGAAGGTCGATTATGTATTTTGTATGTAATGAACAACGTCGTAAAAATAATGTCCAAATTGCAGCGGTCAGCAGTCGAGATCAGTCACTTGCAGCAACGGGCATTACTAGTGGCGACAGTAGGTGACTACATACATCACAGACGCAAACGAACGAATTAATATTTTAAGCATAACATCAGGCTGCAAGGACTATATATTTGTTCCTCACATTCATATGAGAGTGTTACAACGCTCCCAAGACCCCCAGTCGGCTGGAGAGGGTATGAAATTTGGGAGGCTGATTCTCACGAAAGTCAATGAACTTGTGGCCACCAGATGTCAGATTTTAAGTTTAAAATGCACCAAAATCGATTTCGGCTGGGGTCGGCTGGGGCTCTGCCCCAGACCCCACTGGGAAGCTTACAGCGCTCCCCCAGACCCCCTAGCTGGAATAAAGGGGCCCTACTTCTAAGGGAAGGGGAGGAGAGGGGAAGAAAAGGAAAAGGGGAAGGGAATGAGAGGGAAGGAAGGCAGGAGGGGGAAAGGGAAGGGAAGGAAAAGGCGGGGAAGGGAGGGAAGGAGGAAGAGGGGAAGGGAGCGGAAGGGAAGGAGAGGGGAGGGTGCAGGAAACGGGAGGAGAAAGGAGGGGAAAGGAAAGGGAGGGAGGGAAGAAAAGGGGAGGAAAGGGGGAAAGGGAGGGGAAAGGGGAACTCGCCATACCAATCCTAATTTGCTTCCGGCGCCACTGGAGATAGGATATAAGTTAGTATTATTCACTAACAGGAAGTCGCACGGGGGCTTTTGATTGGTACCGAAAGTGGTGACCTTCAACCGGGAAAGGGGGTTATTTTGCGTCATTTTGCCCAAAGCGGTAGCTTTCGGCGCCAACTATACGTTAAGCTAATTGATAGCGTTTGCGACCAAAAAAGTAGCTGAAAGATTTTAGTTTTGGCATCATATGATTCATACCGCCGTGGTACGCTTCTCTCCTGTTTTTCCAATATACGAGTTGTGTAACAGTGCGCAGCCATATCAGCAGCCGAATGAGCTCTTGTTTTATTAAAATAAATTTACAACATGGCGTTTACTAATATTTGGCGTTACCTTTAAATTAATGTAAAAACATAAGAGTTTACAACGCCTTTTAAGTACAGCAGCAGCAAATTGCAGAACTAAAATAGCAAATATCACAAAGATGGTATTACTTCGCAGCACAAAGGCGTTGTAAACTGTTAAGTTTTTAAAATTAATATTTGCTGTTGCGAGACAATTAATTACGAACGTTCTCCAATACATATCAAAATCTCGTGGGAATTTCTAACGTAACGGATGCAGCACTAAAGGAAGGAAAAGTGCATCTCATGACGACGTACACACGGTACTAAGTCTAATTATTTATTGGCTGCCGCGGAGGCATCAATCAGTTAAGCTGTCCGGGCGTGGTGTGGTAGGTGCGTCTGTCTGTATCTCTGTGAATTCGACCTTTATATTATCTGAATTCATCGACGTATTTTAATGAAACTAGATCGATATAACTGATGACATCGATATAACTGATGACTGATGACATTTTCAAGGTCATCGGTTGAAAGGTCAAAGTCAGGCAGCGAAGGTCATAGAAATAGTGTGAACTCGATAGCTCCTGAACCACTGAAGGCATTCCAACCAAAACTTACACCAACACTTAAACTCACACTCGGGCCACGAAATGACTAGATTTTGAAGGTCATGGATTCAAAGGTCAAGGTCACAGAAACGTTTTCCCACAGAGACATACCGATCAACGATTTCCATCGACTGTTACGACTGTTATCTATATTTCTAATTAGTTAGACGTGAGCGAGACGGACGATTTCATTACTTCGCTAGAGTTGATTGACACCGTTGCTTAATGTCCCACGTGACTGAGTGACTGAGGACCTAATAACAGAAACACAGAAAAAACCGACGACTGGTGGACATGCAGACGACGGCGAATATCATTATGACTTGATGTTTAACTTTCCTCCCTTATAAAGTGGGCATAACGGAGCATAATCAAAAAGCTTAGTAATAATAACGACAACTATTTGAACAAGAACAGTAACAACAGTAAACCATACCTTTATGTGCAGACGCATAGCACGAAAATAAATACGTAACGGAATTAGATGAGATGAGATCGCTGCTAGTAACAACAGTTGGCAGAGGAACTGTTCTGGACGGTGGCGTCATAGCAGCAGGCAGCAAGCAGGCAGGTGGGTCGTGTGTGTACAGGTAGTCGTGCTTCACCGCATCAGCTGCCAACAACCAGCTGCAGCAGCCAGCTTCAGTGCCACGTATCCATGCCAGTCTGTTGGACCGCTAGCTGTGAGTTGTAATTACACGTGCGTGACTGAGTGTAGTTCTGATACGACACGTCAAACAGCTGCTCGTTGCTAAGAGACCAACTGCCTCAACATAGCTCAGCTGCTGTATATCTGCCTGTCTGCTCCATATTACTCGTGTTAAACTTCATAAACATTGCACGCGCAATAAATGTCGAGTTGACACGCTAAAATCCGCCAAATTACATACATACTGTTACTTTTTACCGCGCTGCATGCAATGCAGACACGGTCTAGCGATGAGAAAGCTGTCCGTCTGTCTGTCCGTCCGTCCGTCCGTCCGTCTATCAAACGCGTGAATTGTGACAAAACGGAAGAAAGATCTGTCCAGATTTTTTCATATCATACGAAAGATCATTTAGCATAGTTTTCTGAGAAGAAGAATTTTGGTGGGGGCGACCTCTTCTATCTGAAATTTTGGTCAACTGGCCCCCGTTGGAGCGAAATCGCTGATTTTCAACCAATAATCGCTCGTAGCTCCTCAGCCGTAACACCTAGCGAAAAAAGTTCAATTAACACTCGTAGGAAGTCCACTACGTGCTTTCGAGTGAGCCTAAGATGATCATCATACGTTGTCCCTAAGCCCCCCAAAGGGTGGCTCAAAAACGCAAAGTGTCCAAAATTTGAATTGTTCAAAATTTGAATAATAAGCTGCGAAACGGTACGAGATAGGATGTCAGTTACTATTAATCACTAATAGGAAATCGCATACGGACTTTCGATTGGTACCGACCTAGATTACCTTAACGCTGTAATAGCCCATATTTTGCTTTTTTAACCGAATTCGACAGATTTCCAGGCCGATTATATCACAGTGGTTAAAGATAGACATATAATGTCTGTAAAATATTGTCTGCCAGTTCCAGTCTTCCACTTTTTGCCAAAACTATAACGCACCCTGCAGCGCGGTCTCTCTGCGATAGCTGAGCATCTTGTTTCTCCTACTACTGCAGTACTACTACTACTACTACTACTATTAGTGAATAATACTAACTTACGTCCCATCTCGCGACACCGTTTCCAAGACATTGCATGCGGATTATAGGTCCAATTTGCTCTGTCTAAGGGGGTGACTCTTTAACGCACTCGTTTGGGGTGAACCCCTAAACCCATTACTGTGAAATTTGGTCTCAAGAACTAGAAACACACCTCTATTGTATGTAAAGGTAAAAGTAAACGCCAATGGCCAGTACCAAATTATAATGCTTGGCGATAGAGGTACATAAGATGAATAACTTTGCCACGGTCATTGCGCAGTGATGACCGGCCTGGTATGGAACCCAGCAATCCACCATCTCTTGATCGCCTTACAGATAGCGCCATTACGCCACCTATCGTACAGTGCCGGCGCAAGCCTGAATGAGGCCTTCGGGATTACAGCAATTGGCCCTCAATTTTCTGGCGACGTTTTTTAAGTCGTCATCCTGCTAAACAACGACCGTCTTGCAGTCGTCACTGTCCACGAAGTTCATCTGTATGGGTCCTTTACGTAGCCTTTTCTAGTCTGACCCTTCATTTACGCCAACGTATACGGCCTTTTACTACCAATAAGGCCCTTTCAGGGCCCCCTTTATACCGTGATGGGGCCCTTTTACCGCCGTGCCCCCGCCCCCGGTCGGGGGGTTCGGGATGGTCTGCGCCGGCTCCGCTATCGTATAGCGTGAAGTGTCGATATCTTGAACCGTTTAGGCGTTAATCACGAGTGTGACAGACAGACAGACGGACAGACGTTCTGATAGCAAATGTCACACTTAATTAACTACCATGCGCAGCCGAAAAGCGAACACGACAATGCGGCAATGCATCTTCATCAATTTCCATTTACTAACAGTAACATCTGTAGGACTATTATTTCCTACTATATTACACAACACAAAAAGTCACAAAATCCAATCTAAAAAATCTATGCAGTACACAGTACATTAATTTTCAAATAGTGGTAATCGTACACAAAAGGTTATGTTTTTGTGCACAAGTTTCAGGGGTTTAAGCAGTCTCGTTATAACATGCACTGGTCATGGACGCCTGCAGGATTTTTTCCATGGGTGGGCAAATTACGGGTCTGAGGACGAAAGTTCTCCAGCGGGGTTCAGGTGGGGTGTCTGGGGCCAAACTCCGAGATGCAGATGACAGGTTGTAAAAATAATGCATAAATAATTCGTCTACTGAACGTTTTTCTGTTAACTGCTAATGCACAAAAACACTTTGCAACATTTCCAGGGGGCAAATGCCCCCCTTGCCCATGCCTTCGGGCACCGATGGCACTGGTCGCTATGGTGAAAGTCTTTCAATGAGCCATCCATCAACACCGTCGTGTACAGAGAGGCCGTCAGCTCGCTCTTCAGCGTGCACGCTGCGTCTGTACACGATACGATCTGGACAGTCGGACTGCGCGTCGTAGAACTCCCAGCGCTCTGCTGACAAGTTGTATGAACACCTGACAGATATTAACACAACATTGTTTGTTTGTTTGTTTGTTTCTACATTGTAGGCCTACTTGAGGATTTGGACCATTGATTGCGTGTAGGCCTGTACGTTGTATGTTGAGCTATTCGATCTACTGATCGCAAACTTCCGATAAACTTACTTACTTACTTACTTAACTGTAGGCTATCACTCCTTTCATTCTGTCATCGCACGCGTTCAATAAGCGTGGTTCCTAAAGAATGTCTTAACAATGTCACTGTTTCAACCGACCCCGTGCTATAAGACATCTCTCCGTGTATCTGTCTTTTCGTCTGTCGTGTGGATTCAAGTTATCAGCAGAAAGTCACAAAAATGCAAATTTTGCAAACAGTTTTTTCACAATGAAACCTGTTGTACTTTTGAAGGTCAGGAGGTTAGAGATTAAGGTCATTTGACATCACAAAGCTCAGACGCGAAATGGTCACGATAGACAAAAGCACGAGCCTAGTCGTGCGATTTTAAAACTTGATAATCTAGCAGGTCCTTGTTAATAATAATGCGTATGTCGAACACTTACAATGGCGATGTACGTGACTGTGTGTTTATTGGCCCGAGTTGTAATTCAAGAACGGAATATTGCTATAGTTCAAATTCTATTCAGTTTTCCCGTGGCACGCGTAATTCGTGCATGGTGACATTACTAGGAGATCAACATTGATCGATTGAGCAGGGTTTAACGTCCCACCAAACACACTATAGGTCATATCGGGGACGGGGAGATGAAGAGGTTAGAAATGAAGGTCGTAAACTCTCAAAGTTCAGGCACGAAATACGCCATAAATGAACGACTTGCAATTGTACACTTGGTGCACGTTGCCCTGAAGTTTTGTTTCAAGACTTGCGTCGCGATGAAATTCGTGGATGATGATGATGATGATGATGCTATCTGACGTGAACTTGTACACATGCGATAAACAATGTCGTTCACACATAACAGACATCAAATATGTTGATATGAGTTGATATGATAGAAGTGACAGTATCAGCTACATGCACGTGATGAGTTCGTGCGTTGTGAAAAGAAGAAAGAACCCTAACCAAGCAGGATTGGGTGGTACAGACACAGTGTCTGGGTAGCTCTGAGATAGCACTGTGCGTCGATCAATCACTTCCTGCAACAATCACAGCAGACAACATTATTTACTACTGCAACTAATGCTACAAAGAACCGAGCGTGATAACGTTAATATTTTATGGTCACGGCGTCACGCTAAAATCGAAATCGTTAAACGAGCAGGGAAATCAAAATCAAATCATCAACTTTATTATTCGAAGACAGAACGCTACGAAGTACAGCAGTTGACACGCAGGACAGCGCTATGTACACTATGGCACGCAGGCCAAGTACAACCGACAGCAGGGTTTAGCGCGGGCAAATAAGCTGCCAATACAACGGCGCTAAGTTACTAACGATCCGAACGGCACACCGGCCATCACCCCGTAAGCATTCACCAGATGGCGCCACCAGAGCGGACATCCGATAACAGCTCACTACTCATTTATCAACCTCCAAAAGATAAAAGGCTGAGTTAGCCTAGTTGCCTGACCTGTAATCACCCGTCAACTACAGGTCGAGAGCAGGACAGGGAAAGTTCGCCGGCCAAAGGCCGACGTTCTGCCACTGTTCTACGCAACCAGGGACTGGCATATCGATGCTTTTTGTTGCTATAGTGTGAGGACCGTTTTGTTCAGGTCGTCCGAGTGTTTACTGATATGCAATTAGAAAGAGCCAAAAGGAGCGTATGCGATGTCCAACTAAAATCTGTTAATGAACTATAAGCAGTTTGTGTTGGCTGCGGTGCGCGCCGGTCTTGTTTAGCAACGTGCCGGTAGTCTGTGATTTTTACCGAGTTACTGATGTAACACTTCTATCATAATTTATACCTAATGATTCGTCTCAGCTTACGGATAGCTATCGCTGTGTACATTCTGTTTGTCGAACTCGGATTTGTACGTATTTCGCCAACCTTCATATGCACGAAACATATCGACAGCGTTGTGAGTGTTCCGGGATACGCGTTGTACCCGAGTGACAGACAACGTCGTCGTGGAGGAGGCTTCACCGTCTACGTCCGGGTCAACCTACGCTCAGTCGTTTGGTTCAAGCCAGCAGACGATCGGAATTATGAACTGCTATGGGTTCATGTCGGGGATGCAGGGCCGGATTAAGACATTGGGAGGCCCCATGCCAAAGGGTCATGGGGGGGGCCATTCCCTTCCTTCCCCACCCCTTTCCGACTTTCTCCTCCCTCCCCTACCCTCTCTTCCCTTCCTGTCCCTCCCGTTTCCTCCTCTGCCCTACTCATCCCTTCCTCTTCCCTCCCCTCCCTTAGCAGTAGGCCCCTAAATACAGCTAGGGGTCTGGGGGAGCGCTGTAAGCTCCCCCAGTGGGGTCTGGGGCAAAGCCCCAGCCGACAAATGATTTGGTGTGTATTTGAGTCAAAAAGGGCAGCTCTGGTGGCAGCAATTTTTTGTGGAGTTTTTCGCAAAAATATATGTAATTTTCATTATTTTCTGCACAAAAATAATTAATCATCAAAAATTGTGTCCAAAACTATCACATAATTACATATGGGTTTCATGCTGATCATGTTGTCTTTCAGATTATTTTGAACGTTTTGGAAGTCTGTTTCCTACATTAAATATCTGACAACTAGGAAACACAAGTAAATACTGTGCTATGTATTAACATTAACAACCATGTTATCAATCTGTCATACATTTATAGCTACTTTTTGACGAATGTCCCCCTGTCGCTGCAGCCTGCAGCTGACGTCGACAGTGTCTGACACACTGTCGACGTCTGCTGCAGCGACAGTGGGACAGTCGTCGTGTGTGTGTGTGTGTTTGTACAATTACTGTCAGTTTACTGACGATTATGATAAGGAGAGCTGTGGTTCCTATAGTTTCCCCTAAATATGTCCCTGTCAATTATTGTCAGTTTTATTCATCCTTGCTTATGTAACAATTAATACCGCTTTAAAAATTATGTTAACTCAAAGGTGGGAGCTATAGTTCCCCCTAAATACGTCCCTGTGCCCATATATTTTTTTCAAATTGTACAGAGAATTCCGGATTGCAGAAATAATTTTTGAATATACACTGTGTTCCAAAAAAGTGACGCCAAAATTATCACTATAACTACGGCATATCTTATCAGAATTAAATATCCTCTCAATGGCTTGAAATATCATCTTTCCGATGTAAACGTTGAAAATTTTAGCAAAATCCACCACAAAGTTTCTAAGCAACAGCTGTTTTAAAAATAGAACTCAAAAACAGAAGTTTCCAATATGGAAAATACCGATTAGTTCTGTAGCAGAAGACTTCTTCACTTTCCAACAGGACAGTGCTCCAGCTCACCGAGCTGGTGACACCGTGGAGTTTTTTGTCTCGCATACACCAGATTTTATCTCACCGTTGCTGTGGCCACCCAGTAGCCCTGACCTAAATCTTGTGGACTATGAGGTGTGGGGCGTGCTCCAGCAACGCGTTTACCATGGCAGGATTCGCGACGTCGACCACTTGAAA
>Ga0049105_1000776_pt1 | contig 12369 bp, 5 predicted proteins | sample WorMetvaBAHAMAS1_FD_61260 | JGI IMG/M metagenome (GOLD analysis project Ga0049105, IMG submission 61260) | Worm MetaG Olavius vacuus BAHAMAS.1 | ecosystem: Host-associated > Annelida > Digestive system > Unclassified | place: Germany: Marburg | collected 2013-04-09 | reverse complement strand
ATGAATGAATGAAAGTGCAGTGATTTAAAGTGCGTTCGAAAACCGACTAGGAGCCGGCTTAGTCTAACACACCATGCAAACAAATCCAGCCGTTGAGCAGAGTAAAATCGTTAGATGGTCTGAGAGTCCATGGAATCAGTCCGGTAGGCACTAACATGCCCTAACAGTGGTGTCCCCGAGCTATGTGGCACTGGAGCATGTACCTCTTGGACTTCCAACGATTTCCTTTTTCAGTTTACTTCAGAGTAATTCTGACAGCCAACTATCCAAGTATTGTGTATTCTGTGAGATCCCCTCTATCCTCCAATAGACAATATCAGAGCTAGGATGGTTGTCCAGAGGTAGCAGGGAAGATTATCAGAACTGCTCTGTGCTGTATTGTGTACTGAAGTTGTTTTGTGCACAGTCATGTTTATGTTTGTGTATTTTGTGTTTATTTGTTTTATACTGCATATATGTTGTTATTGCTGTATTATTGCAAAAGGGTGGGGTGGACCTGATAGGATTGAAGCTTAATCCTCAGGACCCTATTTTCCTTCAGCGCTTTCACACTGTTGGGTCACTTGTCCCATACTCAACCACTATAGTCCATAGTCTGCGATAGCAGCTGGTGCAGATGTCCACAACTCACAGCCATTTTGATCAGTACTGCATTATTCACTGTACTATAAGTTATTGAGCAGCTGCTGAACCCCTCCCTGAAGTCCACCGTGGGTGCCCCATGACCTAATTTCCAGCATTGACCCATCGCAACAAATCCTGGTGATGCTACATTCCCCTAGTGTAAAATGACAAGACTAAAAACAATAAAATCAGTTACAATATATAAGATACTCGGTCAAATTGACCTATTTACACGTTTTGATACAACATTGCCTATAATTTCCCTTGCTGCTGTAAGACTACAAGTTTAAAGACATCCGGCCCCGGAGACAGTTTGAAAGGTTATCCAGCCCCAGCTCACAATAAGGTACAACCCTGATCTAGATTACTACTGTAAAATGTGCTCTCAGAAAATCTTAGTAACTGCTGAAACTGTGCATATTTCCTAACGTTCCGTAATCCTAAGTCTGTTGCTATTTGTTCGTTTGAGTTGGCATATTTTATCAACATTGCATACTTCAGCATAAATGTGGAATGGCTGCTACCTTGTTTCTTGTTAAAGACAATGATAGATTTTTGGTTTATGTTGCATGTCAGATATAATCGCCTTGCGCGGCACATTCGAGAACTTGCAAAGAAAATCAAAGATTTAGATCAAAACGATCTATTTAGAACAGAAGCCACAGCTCAGTTACTGGAGAAACTGTAAGTACCGGTACTGGTAGATTCCTAGCAAACATTCATGTGTGGTGTGCATGGAATTCATGCATATGTTTTTATCTGTTAAGTGTATAGTGTTGTTAATAATATAGGTTTGTGAATTTGTCATTTATGATTAACTAATCTTGTCTACAAAGTTAATAACCACATAAGACTTACTTCCAGAATAATTTGAAGCGACCGACTGTTTGCACACAGATGTCCGGATAATTGTCGGCCAGGCAGTCACTCAGGCAGCAGAAGGCTGCAGCGTGCAGTGGAAGGGCGAAATCCACAGGCCAAGCTTTGCTTGGCAAGCCACAATCGCACAAAGTGCTGTTGTGGCTTGTAATATTTATACCATATGTGTTGTTGTCGATCAGTGGTTCTCATTTTTTGATTAGCTGATCCTTGCCCCCTCCTGTATAAACTATACAGGGTGGCTCAGAATAAAATAGTTTAATACCCCACCAGACAATATGCATTATCTCCGCAACCAGTGGTCTGATTTCAAAAATTATTGAAGCTGCTTAATCCTGACACTTCTGTGAATCTAACACTACACAATGTATCCACTGCACCTTTATTATACAACCACACTACCGTGTAAAACAATTACTATGAAAAATTGAAAATTACAATTTTTCACAGGGGATTTTTTTGGTAACACCCGAATACTTATAACGAATGGCCAACGAACTCACCGGACCTTAATCCTCTTGATTGCCATGTCTGGGGAGCTATGCTTGAATGCTACAAGACATTTCAACCCAAGCCAAATCCCATCGACGAGCTGAAGAATGTCTTGCAAACAATATGTGATGATCTGCCACAGAACTCTATCACCACGGCCATATTGAGCTTTGTCAAAAGACTTCGAGCTTGTGTGAAAGCTGGGGGCGGACACTTTGAAAATGTCTTGAAATAAACTGTTTTTGCAGGGTTGTGAACTGTTAGCAAGCTGTAACAGTCTGAAATGTCAAATTTCCATTTGATTTCAATACAAGCACTGATGAAAATTGTAATTTTCATAGTAACTGTTTTACACGGTAGTGTGGTTGTATAATTAAGGTGCAGTGGATACGTTGTACAGCATTCGATTTACAGAAGTGTCGACTGTCGGAATTATGCAGCTTCAAGAATTTTTGAAATCAGACTACTGGTTGCTGAGATATTGCACATTGTCTGGTGGGGTATTTTATTCTGAGCCACCCTGTATGTCCACTAGTGACTAGTGACAGTTACATGTTGAGGGCTAATGGTGCTAACAGCTGGTAACTGGTAATTATTTTAAAAATCAAAACTGCTTAATTGTCCCATAATGCTTAGTAATTTGATTATAAGAAAGGCTTCTCGCTGTCACTACATTAATAACTATGCATGTTCCAATAAATTGCCTCTTGTTACGTGACCATTTTTGCCCCTGGACTACTGGTAAAGCGCCCTAGGGCCCAATTTTCAAAAAATCTTAGGACAAACTTAGGGAAAACTTAGGATAAGGTCTGATTTAGGAAAATCTTAAGAAAAACTTAGGATGAACTTAAGAAAAACTTACGATCAACGTAATAAGAAAAATGCAATTCCTCAAAAATAACGTCACATTTTTTTCACAAAATTGTCTGTATATATATAGGATGAGCTTAGTAAGTCTTAATATTGCAACAGTGAATTAAATTTAAAATTCTGTGTAATCTTAACTTTATAACTTTCGATAAACTTAACATAAACTTAGGAAAAACTTATGCTAAACTTAGGATTTTTCCTAAGATTTTTCGAAAATCGGGCCCCTGGTGTACATTAATCCATCGTGATATTGTGACTGTTTGACAGACATCGGATGGGGCTTATTCCAACAAAAAGAAGCTTAGAATTGTGCGAAAAAGTTTGTGCTTCGTCATTTTGCAGGTCTGCACAACATTTATGAGTGAAATTGACTGTTTGTAATGTTTGTGTTCGCATTGCCAATTTGCCATTACTTTAGTTTGCACTCACTATGAATTTTTTGCTCTGATGCATTGTCTGTGAGTTGTTGAATTGCAGTTGTGTTCATCATCATCATCAAATAGTTTTTCAATATGGCCTAAATAATATTAATTATTACTACTGCCATTGTGTCAGTTTTTATTTACTGATACAGTAATTGTCAATTTGTCACTTTCCATAATAAGCTTTAGTAGTGTCGTACTTAGCAGATGCTGTCTGCATTAAGTTTACTATGCCATAGCACGCATTATCATTTTTATGTACATGCTGCAGTTTATTTTAATGACATTTGTGACGTGTTCTTACTAGTTTTAGTAGTTTCCAACAGCAGTTTCAGAACAGGACAAGATAACTGATGGCTAGAATTCAAAGGTTATCTCTTTGGCTTCAGAAAACATTAAAGCAAATGTAAGCAAAAATACAAAAAAAACAACTTCCAGAATGCAAGATTAATATTAGAGCATGAGCATAAACTGTGAGTCGTGTAATAAAGTACAGGCAGTTGATTATTCAGTACACATTTACATACGTTTAGTCAAAGACTGTCAAACGCAGTCTCCTTTTATCACTCTTTTTTTGTAGGGGGGGGGGGCAATTGGCCATTCCGTCGCTCATCATTTTGTGAGTATAACCTGCTAGAGTGATCATGTCAGATGTGACGCAGTAAATCGATAGTTATATAATTTACATTTGATGCATGCATAAACTAAGCTTATTTATGTTGATTATGGTGCATGCATAAACATATTTGTGTTGATTTGTATTCTGTGTGAAGGAGACGTCTGCCAGTCGTAATGATGAGATCTCACATGGCGGAAACACTGAAGGCAGCTGTGACTTTCATAGAGCAGGGACGTATCCTTAATGCACTTTCGACTGAAATACCACATTAGTTAGCAACAGATGTGAAATCTTGTGGTACTGAAGGTCCAGTTGACCTTAAACATTTTGGGTGAATGATTATGTTGCGCTGGATTAATATGCACTGAAGATCTGCGTAGATCGACAACATGCATGTGGTTGTATGGATGCCAGTTTTTGTTCATCTTTCTAGATTACTATCTGATAGTGTTTATGACACAAAAGGCAAAGTTTTGCTGCCAAATTGCAGTGACGACTGGCAAGTTTTGTGAAGAAATTTGAAAGCCTAAAAATGTGGAATTGCTGTGGTAGTATAAGAATAACACGTTGTAGTTAAGTTTCTTTGACAGTATTTTTCATCACAGATGTCAGGGTCGGTCCTGAGTTGGTTACTGATCCAGCATTTCTTGTCACACGGTGAGTAATAGTTATGATGATGATGATGATGACACTGATTAGACCCACCAGCAGATTGTGATTGTGCACAGTGCAATTTTTGCACAATTTTGGCGTTTTCCTGCGATCGCACAATTTTTGCAATGGAGTGCAATTTTCGCGCAAATTTGGCTACTCTAGTCAGTTTTGAGGCGGCTGAGATACAAACATTAACTGTTGTGAGTTGTGATTGTTAGATACTGCTGTACGATGTGTTTGATGAGTATAAAAACTGGCCTATAATCTCTATACTACCGGAGATAACAACACACTTTGCATCACAATTCATTCATTAAACACTGAAAATCACAAATCACTGCCACTATACAGCAGAAAAATAAAAACATACACTGCTCAGGCCGGCTAAAAGTGCATTGCACAGTTAGCAAAAGCAAAACTTATGTATTAAACTGATAATATAACAGCATCAGTTCAGTGAGACAGAGCTGTCCATTAAACAACTTGAAATTCGATAGTTTGAAATATTTGGTGAAAGTAAATTCATCTAAAAACAAACTCATGTAAACTGGTAGTGTGTTTTACTGCTTCACAAACAACTATCCTTGCCAAATTTAATTTGGTCAGGATTTTTTTACGTTTGTACACCACAACCATGATGCAACATGCACACAACTTTTGCACAAATTTGCTTAATTTTTGCACAATTTACCCATTAATTAAATAATAGTGATAGTAAAAACATCAGCAGCAGCAGCAACAACAACGAGATGGCAATGATAGTAACAGTAATGTTACAACAGCAACAGTAACATAGAAATAGCAAGAGGCTATTGTTATTGTCCACATTGTTGGCAACTCAAAACATGATGATGTCGATGACCACCTGTGAGGTGACAGTTTTCGGCAGTGTATAAACATTGGGAAAGGGTAAGGGTGAAAGTACCGTTATTTATGGGGGCTTGGACCCCCTCTGTTACGATGTCACCATGGCCAACCTGATCTGTTTGGCCATTCTGCTACAATTCATCCATCCCACCTCCCAACTGTAGAGCAATATCCATAGCAATATGGGCACTTGCACTCTTAGTACAGCAGACTTATTATATAATAATGATCTACATGATACAGTAATAAGTAGCATAGATGATTCATAATACTGAGCGTTATCTTAGCCGAGCCACTTGAAAATGTAGAGCAGTCTAGTGTCTCGCCATTATTGCAAGTTAGTGTCACTACTCTGTACAAAGACCAGTGTTTGTGTTACTGACCGACTCCATGTAGATTGCTGAGTTGTTCAAGTAATGGTATATATCAGACACCTGAAGATGTTGTCATAGTGGTTGTTGCTGTTAACATCAAACTTCCTGTAACATCACTTAACAGTCAGGCATCTTACAGCATTCTGTGCACTGATTACAATAAGAATATATAAAGTGTATGATTAATTGATGCTATGTTCTATTGCTACATTACTTCAGACTGTCTTTAACTCTGCTTCTGAGTCACATTGTTGCTTTTCTAATTTTACTGAGTGATAAAGTGTGATAAAAGTACATTATAGACGACATATTTCACATACATTGTATGAATGAAAATTATTTGCCTTTTAGGAACATGGAAGATTTTGTGACATGGACGCACACATCGGCAATTCGTAAACATGTGATGGAGTACAATGAAATGGTAACCTGTTTGATTTTGCTTAAAATATTCTGCCTCAAGCCATACTATTACTGCTGACACAGTCACATCGGAATTTGTTTAGCTTGAAAGGCTGGTGATAAAAAATATGTGCAGTGCAAAAAAAGACAGGAGAATCAACCTGGCATGTCAAAGAATAAGAAACGTTAAAGCTGTCGTGGAGTAGCAGTAAAGCGACCGTCAAAACCAGTGTTAACATGCTGGTGTTGTTAATTTGGTCATCTGCTCTGTGCTGCCGACACATGGACTGTAAAAGTAAGAAGCTGTATTTTTAGAGTTTACTCTTGGCATTTGAGATGAGATGCTACGGGCAGAAGTGTGCTGGAAAGACCATCATCGACAAGATTGTTACAGAATAGAAAGGCTCTGTACCATAGTAGACATGATAAAGCAAGGAAATCGAAAGTGTGCTATGGATGGTCACCTGGTGGAACACCAACAAGAAGATGGTCCAATGACATCACATAGTGGTGGCAACAGATAGATGAGTGGAGAAGAATCACTAGCTTCAATGGCAAATGAGGGTCATGAATTAAAAGAAGAAAAAGAGCAGCTATAGGTTTACTGAATTTTGATTTGTATGTTTGCACTTAATAGATAGACATGAAATGTATAATTCTTGATCACTTATGAATGATATGATATTAAGCTTATCGAGGTGTTGATTTGATTTATGCTGTGATTTTCATTGGCCGTCAGTGACGTGTATGTCGTTGTTTAATGTACAGAGAGATGACTTTGACACAGCCGAGTGAAGCACCAACAGAATTCATTCTGGAGTTGATCAGCCGACACATTCCACCAATAACTGATGTCGTGTCAACATGAACTGTGTTGTTTTCACACAAGAACTCTATCATTAGTGTTTGTGTTACATTTGATTGTGCAGTGAATTAGGTCAGATCCGGTAGTCATCACGAAGTTACTTTCAGCCATTGATGCTACCACCAACTCCCTTCATTAACAACAGATCCGCTAGTCATCATACAGGTGATATTAGCCATTGATGCTACCACCAATTCCCTCCATTGACAACTGTCTTCTGTGATCTGAAGTAATACTGATCATCTCTCAGTTGTGATGCCATATCTTGAAATCCGTCATCTCTGTGTAGATCCCTATCAGCACAATCCATCTAGCACTTCTTGGCCTTCCTCATGATCTTCAACCATCTGACTTTCATTCGAATATATGCTTACATGCATTATTTTGTCGACACGTTTTACTTTTTGTATGAGTATTCTAAAGAGATTTTGTGGCTTGACTGCAAAATTATAGTGACATTGGACTTGCTTTAAGATGTCGTGGGTTTGAGTCCCGGCTGTTCCTAAGAACTCTGTGAATGTAGCTCGTGTGTATTTTCACCAAGCAGTAAGCAGTATAGTTTGCTGCTGGCCACAGGGTGATGCCCTGTGGATGGGAAGGTGGCTGCAGGTGTGGCAGAAGGTCGCAGACAATGAACCATATTGTCAAGTCACACCCACTGACCAGACTTGCTTGACCTTTTACAACAACATTATGTTATTGGCAGTGCAATTATTGGACTAAGAGACATAGCAAAATAACCACTGGCTTTGAGAATAAGTTACCTGCAGGCTTGCTGCAAAGAAACTGGATCAGCTGTGATCTCAGCTCTTATCAAGAATGGAACTGCCTTTACCTAAGGATATTTGATAACTTTTTGTCTTTGCCCATTTCGGAATGGCAGTCATTTAGATCTGCTGCAACTTTACTTGAATAACGTTGAGTTAGTAATCTGTAGTGACGATTTTGATCTTAGATTTTTTTTCTGTAAAATTGTAATTTTCATGGTGTTTGCTCGCAGTTGTCAATTACAATTAGCAGTTAATGCAACAAAACAAAACAGCGCTTTAAAGTGGTTGGTATACCGTGCAAGGCACTCGGCTTTACCTTTTTTTTATGGATGTTGATGTAGCCTAGTTTATTTTCGTTACCTCTGCCAAGGAGGTTGTTTTACCTGGCCTGTGTCTGTTAGCATGTTTATTTGTATTTGGCAGCTCGCATAAAAAAGCTGATTGCATCGTCATTAAAATTTTACCAAAGTTATATCTTTGGAAAAAGAAGTCTCATTAAATTTTGGCAGTCGTGCAGATCCGCTTTGGCAAAGGTCTGCACTCTCCAAGTTCTCTTGTAGTTTACGTATGTCAACTTACCTGACTGGACAAGAACACAGATGTTATTAGAACCTTAAGAATTACATACATAAAGAGATTAAGATCAAGGATAAGACTCTCATGTCTTTATGGCCAACACAAGACTTTGGCATCTTCTTGGTGTCGAGATCAGACCCAGCACATTTTTGTGTTTTATACAACATGTAGGCCCCGTCAGTGAGTGCTATTTTTAACAAGAAATTCATCAGGGGATGAGATAGCGAACGTGAACTTGCTTTACGACAATAGACTGGTGCATAAATACCGCCGCAGATCGACACGGTTATGTGTTAGAACGCAGGTTTACCAAATTTAGTTAAATAGCGCAGTGCCATGGCCATTACGCCGTTCAAGATCATTCAAGGTCACCGAATTTGGTACCAATCGAAAGCTCATATACAACTTCCTATTAGTGATTAATACTAACTCACCTCCTATCTTGCACCGATTCCAAGTTATGCCTGATTATTGGTCAAATTTTCGCTGGGGAGAGGGGAGTGCCACAATTTGACGCTATCACTTTTGAGATCCCCTGCCAATATTGCCATAAATGATATATCGCTAAAAACTAGATTCTTTAGCCTACATTTCCGCTGCAGTATGTATTGGTCTATCTCCAACCACTTTTACGTAATCCGTCCTGAAAGCTACCGAATTCGGTGAAATTACACTGCGGTTAGGGCTATTACGCCATTCAGGGTCATCCAAGGTCACCGAGTTTGGTACCAATCGAAAGCTCATATGCGACTTCCTGTTATTGAATGATTAGTACTAACTTAGCTCTAATCTTGCACCGTTTCCAAGATATAGCGTTCGATGGGTCCAAAATTGCCATATTCGGCTGCCCTTCTTGTGTTTAACTACCCCGACGGAGGGACGTTCCCCTGGGACGATCTCCGTAAAATTTTACCTGGATGTCAACAAATGGCCAACGTACCAAATTGCGTAGAAACATTGCCGAGAATTTCAATCGCTTGAGTAGGGTGCACAAACGTTACAGACGACAGACGGACGGGCGATGTCATTTAGCGAACGTGAACGTACTAAAAATGTAAGTTAACAGTTCATAAGTAAGGATTGTCTGTTGCAACATCATCCAACATGCAGTTTTTGTAATGTCGGAATCTTTTGACTCTGTACTGCTTTTTGCACCATTCAGTCGGAAAGTTGTCATAATGTCGACTGGACTTGCTAGTGGTAAACGCCGGTTGTAAGAACGAGCCCATCGTGTAGGCCTACGCTAGATTTGTCACCTCCGTGGTATGGTGATTGTCTTGGACTGGAATAGTTCTGTATCAAATTCCTAATTCTATTCTGGTAGAGCATTGGCTGTTTATTTTTAAGTCGGTCCTATACGTGACCACTGAGCAGCGTTGTGGACAGAGCTCCATCATCTCGTCAGCCCGTCATTAATGTTTGGCCCGTTGAGTAATACTAACTATTGATTTATAGCCTTTCTGTGGCCCGTCACTGTCATATCTGCGTACGGGTCTGTGGGGACATAGTTGAGACCATGCAAGAGATCTCGAGATTCGAGACCTTGGCTTCCAGATCAATAACGGCTGTGTTGTGCAGCTGACGACGAAGATGATTGCGAGAGTTATCTACAGAAGTTGCTTCAAGAAGTGATAACGTAACATAAACGGCCAATTCCGCTGGTTGTTTAGTGGCACCGCATTTCTGGACTGCATCACAAACAGACGGGACGATGATGAATTCCGGTTGCGCTAGTTCGACGCAGAACGACGGAGTGACGTAACGGACGTTAGAAGTCTGCTCACAAGCCGTCAAACTCGCGTGCAACAGAGCGCCGCCGGCCGGGCTCACGGCAACGCTGCTACATACCGTCCCGTACGCCAGCGGTCAAATCGACTCGCGGCGTTGGTTCCGGCGCCGGCGTTCGCTTGCGAGGCGATAACGCTTCTCGGGAGCCGGAGTGAGCCACCTTCTGTACAGTATGCCTAACCGTCAGTGAAAGGCGACCAGTTCAGGGTTGAGCGAGCGCCGGCGGCAGCTATGTCGGAATGCCGGGTTCAGCTACGCCGGGATACGGTGAACACGGCGTGGGGGTTTCGGCTACAGGGTGGACAAGAATATAGTTCGCCGCTTTTCGTCCAAAGGGTGAGTATGGATTGTGGGAGATATAATCACGCAGCTTACACCCAAGCCTATACGAATAAGCCTACTGCTATGTCCCGGCGAATTTAAATGCCAAGGTACGCCCTGAATATTGCTCGAAAATGTTCTTTGTCTTACATTGTACGTGCAAATTATACTTTTTTTCTTGATTTTCTATTTGATCTTAAGGCGCTTTGAACATTTTAAGGTCAAAAAAGAAAGTGTGAAAATGAGTGTGTAAGAAATTGTTTTCCAGTGACAACTCATGTGGGCCTATGATGTAGTTTTGAAGATATTAAACTTGACATAAAAGCAGCAGTGGAACGACCTTCAAAGTTCACTCAAGGTCATTAACAGTGGTAACAGTCGATAGAGCACATACGACTCCTATTAACCGCAACTTTTATCTCGTGCCGTTTACGATATATCGCCGCATGCTGGTTTCAGGGTACCCAATGGTACTTGAAAGTCAGTGAAAGTACTTGAATTTAAATGTTGCAAATTCAAGACATTGAAAGTAGGCCTACTTGAAAATGAAGGTGGTCCTTGAAAGTCCTTGAAAATGAAAAGACGTGGAATATGTTTAGTTAAGTTTGGAAATTTTTGGAGGGGAAGGGTAATGGACGGCTATTGATTGAACTTTTCGCCGTATTAGTGTGAATTTATGTGACATTGTTATTCCCTTGATTGCTTACTTACAATGTTGCATTGTTGTGTAAAACAGTGGGTGCAACCGTGCATGTAGACTTGACTAGCAGTGTACTGGAGTTCAGTTTTCGACTTGTAAATGAAAAGGAACGGGAACGCCGAGCGCCGAAGGGGGAGGTTCGGGGGGACAGCCCCTCCCCAGAATTTTTTTCATTTTTTTGTTTGGCAGTGGTGCATTTTATTGCATTCTGGTCGCTTGTTTTAATGTTAGTATAAGGCGTGTAAAAGTTAAAACAGAGTCGACGTTTACATTGTTTAAAAAGAACGGAAATGACTAAAAAAACTAAGCACATAATAACTGGAGTTTGACAGTAAGACAATTATGACAATTCTGTAGTTGGTCAGCCAATCTAACCTGACTATTACACAACAACGTATCGGAATGGGTAAGCCTAGCTGTACAAGCATAGCAGTCACTGTAACTTCTGGAATAACCAAAAATGTCTTCATGCGCCTTCGAAGCCTATTAATTACACAGCTGTAAAATATTTCCATAGCAGAATACTTAAACAACACAGTTTTAACTGCCACAGAACACAAACCAAATCTACGAGCTAATAATGTTTGCTCGTGTGAATAAACCACGAACATCACGTAATAGGCTACGTCTTTATCATCTGTTTCATCATTACTGATTACAAAGCCAATACCAATACTGCCGAGAGTCGAGTTTGGAGTTTGCTGTTAAAAGTTGCAAATTGCTATACAGTGACGAGCCTGACAAGGCGCAGCTCACTGTTGTAGCAATGCACGTGTCCGCAGTAGCAGGCTAACAGCTGCTGCTGCTGCTGCTGCTGCTGCTGATTTATGTCTCGTGAAGTCGCCGCCGTTGGAATGCTGCACCAGCACACGCACGCTCGCACGCGCGCTGCGTAGACCTGGCATAGCTACTGACGTCAAAACAGTCAAATCCGTAACCGTCATATAGTTTATGTCACACACCTCACAGATTAGCAAACTACAAACTGAAACAAAGGGAAGGAAGAGAGATGGAGCAAAGGCGGATCCAGAAATTAATTGTCGGTAGGGATGACGGGTATCCGGGGTCGGACCCCCCCCCCAGCGGAGTCCAGGCAGAACCTGTGGTGAGAGGTTGGGGATAAAGCCTCCGAAAGCTGAATACTTA
>Ga0049105_1000775_pt1 | contig 12370 bp, 13 predicted proteins | sample WorMetvaBAHAMAS1_FD_61260 | JGI IMG/M metagenome (GOLD analysis project Ga0049105, IMG submission 61260) | Worm MetaG Olavius vacuus BAHAMAS.1 | ecosystem: Host-associated > Annelida > Digestive system > Unclassified | place: Germany: Marburg | collected 2013-04-09 | reverse complement strand
CAATTGTTAGATGATAAAAGTTATAAAATCACGATTTGCCAAGTATGGCGTACGACATGTTAACAGTTCGAAGGAGACGTTTAAACGTTGTTAACCTTGAGGCCATAACAACATATTCAGTCTGTTCCACGTATAGAGCTATTACCCGAACAGGAAAAGAATTTGCGCGTACATTAATTCGAGAATCAGGATAAGCAAGTTTGAACCGATCGTAAACACTGTAGGAAAATTATCAATTTGTCGATAGCGGTATTGCATTAGTAACTGTCACTGATAACATCGCGGTATTACGCGGGTTGCGGTTTCCGATAACGGTATATTGCACACCTCTAAGAACGACTGTGAGTTCTGGGCGGTGTTGCTAAGGCTGGCATTTCATGACGGTCGGCTGACGACATGCCGACTGAGGGCGTCGTGAGTAGCAATGAGTTGGTCTCCTGGCGAACACGTGACGATCGCCGCTGAGATGCCTATTTGCTAGTCGGTATCTTCCGAGCTGCTGCTGCTGCTGCGACAACATAGTAACCGCTGCAATATGCTACATCACTTTGTCATTCTGGTAGGTTGCACTGAAATCTAATCGTATTGTCTACCACATAGCCGAATTAATAACTGTTATAAACTTATTTGAACAATGAACTTCATATTAACATGACTGTAAAGAGGTATTGATTATATACATTATGTAAACATTATAAAACTGCCGAATTTTTGCACTATGTAATTATCTCCGCATCGACGTATAATACGATCGATTATGCTCGCCTACCCAGGATTTTCTCTGGGGTGCACTTTTTTCTCAAAAAGTTGACGACTTTAGTACACAGACTGAAACTGATAAATTAACAACTCCCACCTTCCAACTCTCGCCCGCCCAGCAAAAAATTTGATTTCGTGCTCTGCCTGGGGGTGCAATTAAAATACAGTTGGGCGGAGCAGAGTTGGAGGGTGGGAGTGGCTAATTTAGCAGTTTTAGCCTGTGTATTGAGGGCGACGACTAAAAAGGTCATCAACTTTTTGAGGAATAAAGTGTACCCCCAGAAAAATCCTATGCCAGAAAAACTCTGTGTTTTACATACTCCATTTGTCCCATAATTTCCGACGATTATTTTACTCTAAGCGGCTTTGTACTAATGGGCTTTTATGTTTAAATTTTTTAAAACAATCTTTAGATTTTAAAAAGATATTTACGTATGATGCGCAGTAACGTATAAACGCGTAACGACATCATCAACTCCCCCCCCCAAAAAAAAACTGCGAGGTTTATATCCGCGATCAATTGACCAATCACTCAGTAATAGGCCTAGCAATTTGTGTTCCTGCTCTCTTATGTTGTGTTTATCGAACTTTTTCGATATTGAAACCGACGACACAAAACGACATCACATAATATTCTTTAATAAAAGTCGTCACCCGCTACTAGCATTATACACACAAAAACAGTAAGCTAATAATGGTTGTGGCAAATGCAAAAAACATGGCATATGCATAAAATTAAAATTAAAGTCAACAACAATCTTTGTGAAATGCTCTAATTAAGAAATAACGACCATTCAAGTCACTGCTTTGATCTATTGGAGATCTGGAGTCCTTTCTACTACGCCGAGAATAGACTATTTCTGGACGCTCGGGTATGTATCGAGGATGTCGAGTTGTCGATAGATTAGATCAACAGTTCAACGCATCACTAATCGATATCATCACGGTTCGGTAGTCGCGCGGTGTAGATGAAATTTGCAAGTCACGAAAGAGCTTACGAACGCGAGCACAATCGAGCGTAATATACGTCGATGCGGAGATATTAAAACGTTCCATCATCGATAAACGTTGCCTCAATGGTTGCAGTGTCCGTCGCATGGAATACAGTCCAGCAACATCTGCCACGCAGTGCTGCGAAAGATCACGGCTAAAATCATTTCAATTCAAAATCAAAATCGCGCATCCGAAATGTGACTGGAAGTCTGGATGGATATCAAATCCGAAATCATCTTTCTGCTCTGCAACTGATGCAAAATCAAATTCATAATTATTGCAGAAAAAAGATCGAAATTAAAATTTAAATAAGCACTATGACCATTACGTCGAAGTTCTGCAATTGTGTGCATATTCATAGAACCGATTGATATTCAAATGTCCAGTCAGTCTAATTAGTAAACTGTCAGTAAGATTGGCGATAAATGTCAAATTGTCAAATATTGCGTGTTCACAACAAATCCGCGACAGACATGTTAAATTTTATTTTCACTGACCGAAGTTGGTAATCAGTGATTTGAATTTTATAGGAATATATACAAAAATTGAACGCCATCACCTAAATTAACAGTTATTTTTAATATAATACTCTTTATCTGAACTTACGCAGAGTATATTAAAATTTGGCGACATTTAAAAATTTAGTTCTGATAAGGAACAAATAATACATGTAGAACGCTTTTCTACGCCATATACAGGAGTTACAAACTTAATCTGATTTATTGTCCCAGCTTGTACTTCATATCGGTGCGACGTTACTGCGGATACAATGCGGCTGCAAACGCTAATCTGCAAGGTGCGCATTTCATCGGCATTTTACGACACATTTCCACTTCATATCTTTTATAAATCTAGATGGTGGGCCACAAAATAAGCTCTCACTGGATTGTCAATAAATCGTACTACACCGTACATAGTGTAGTTTCTCTGTGTCTGCGTTGCGTAAACGCAAACACCCTGTTGTTACTGTAGATGCTCTGTTTTTTTTTCTTTTCTCCTCCTCCTCCTGCTTTTCTTCTTCTTCTTCTTCTTCTTCTTCTTCTTCTTCTTCTTCTTCTTCTTCTTTTCTTCTCCTTTTTTTTATTCCACTATTTTACCAAAATTTGTACTTGCCTCTCTTCCCTAAAAACAAGCGTGATAGACTTGAAACTTTAACACAATACAGAATGGTCTCAATTTGAGTTTTAACGTATTGTTTGGAAATCTGACGTATGGTCAAAAAAGTAGAGCTTTCGAAACCTATGAGAAATATCGAGCCGTCTCGCTGCAAATGCTGCGACGGCAAATTTATATCTCGTATAGAGGGGGTGACGCAACTGCAGCGAGCCAGGCGGCTGCCCGTGACCGCCTGGCTCGCTGCAGTGTAATAAATAAACGGCACACAACGCAGACCTACAGTTTCCTCGCGTAACAAACTGTAGAATCTAGTTTTTTGTAAAACTTTTGAGTCATAGAAACGTATAACATTTCAAACTGCCGTTAGGGCCTATATATCAAAATATCATTACTTTTTCCATGCATACATCTAAAGTGTTTTGTATATCATAAGCTCAAACAGGTGGTGCTTTAGTTTTTGACCCACCTTGTAGTCGCTGATGTGCTTCACACAAAGTCGTAAACGGTAGCTACATCCTCGTTGCGTACTGAATTATTAATTCCGTAATTTCGTCGGACTACTTAACGTCGCTAAACATCCTTATTTATAAACAGAATTGAATAATAGATAAATTACCACTAGCAGACTGGTCTACCGTAAATAGAGAAAATTTCTCCCGCGGTTTTATGTGCCTATGCCCGCACTTCGCTTCCTGTTAAAGCTGTGATTTTTGTTAATACCAAATAAGTTGCTCGTCTTCCAAATGACCCATTACTGTATGTGTCGACTGGGACGTAAAACCCTACTTACTCAACGCAATAACGTATACTGTAACTCCGCTAAACCGAAACTGCGTGCTCGTTGTTCATTGTCAGTAAGTAAGTAAGGAGATTTCTAGTCGGAGCCCTTAACGTTCAGACACAGGGCGCCGCGGCCCAGCTAACCAAACACAGACGTTTTTAGCGATCGTTTGAATTGTCCGAAGGTGATGTCCGGTTGCCGAAGCTGTTCAGGGTAGACTGTTCCACAGCGTTGGCCGGGCGGTGGCACTGAACTGGTTGCGTGATCTCTTGACCACGCATGCTCGATTGTCAGCAGACATATCCTACTGTAGCCTATTGTCTGCCGTTGATGTCTCTTCTTCTTGTGCTTTATTTCCAATTTTAATTATCGATGACGGCACAATGGATACTAAGCTGTAGTCCTTCACATATACGCGTAGGCCTATGTAACTGTTTCCCGTAGTCCGCCCGCTCCCGCCAAAAGTTTATGCCATTCAGAGTGTGCAGGCCATCAGTTGAAGAGCTCGAAGTACGAAGTATCCAGCACTTGCAGCCTAAACGGGACGTGCGTAAATCTAACTCACCATCTACCGGCAACTTCCAGTGCCGGATTTGCCACCGGATGTGTCGTTCATGGATTAGGCTTCTTGCCCACAACAAATCCCATTAGTGATGATGAGACCCATCGTATTGACGGATCTGTCCATGACATTCATAGACTGGTTGCATTGAAGTAAAGTTAAGAAAGGTTTAAGTCCGGATTATCCATTTTTTTGTATTCATTTGCATTCTAAATAGTTCCATAAGAATTCCGATCGGAGCCATGGTTCCCATCATTTATCAGATCAGTCTATCAGTCGTTGCCTATTCCCCGCGATGCCATGAATTATTAATTCCAAAGGGTCTGTTAGAGTGACCTCTGACTTTCACGTGTCACAGGTGACGACGACAGCTCTGTTGTTAGCACGCCGAAGTGGGTCAACCAAACAAGTTGTATGCCACGACCGCTACGGCTATTTGGACGCCAGCAATTTCCACCGTCGAGCCTGCACGCTGTGCTACGCATACCTGTTTCCAAGCCCGTTGCCGGAATACGTTGCAATGATGCCAGACTATATCTATCTCACGCCGATGACTGGTATCTTCGGTGCCAACAATGGGACCACACACGACGCAGCCAAAGCTGGTTCTTCGCACAATGATTCATCCACCGACTCACCGACGCTCCAGAATAATCAAGTAGGTCACTAACGTTATGCATACTCAAAGCAATTAAATTAAATTAACAAGATGCACAGCTATCGCAGAGAGACCGCACTGCAGGGTGCGTTATAGTTTTGGCGAAAAGTGAAAGACAGGAACTGGAAGACAATATTTTACCACATTATAGGTCAACCACTGTGATATAATAGGCCTGGAAATCTGTCGAATTCGGTGAAATTGAACTGTTTTCACTAGGTGTTACCGCTAGTCGCTACGAGCGTTTGACAGACAGACGGACAGACAGACGGACGGACAGACAGCTTTCTCATCGCTAGACCGCGTCTGCATTGCATGCAGCGCGGTAAAAATTAAACAAACGAACTTCGACGTCACACCGTAGAAATGTATGCATGCCTCTGCCATAAAAGTGGATTTGATGTCGCTATGATCTTAACCTTTGACCTACGACCTAGATCTAGAAAACCTTCCAAGCAATGGCCACTAACATGGAGATTATTTTTGGCAGTCGCGATCAGGATCACAATCACAAAATAAATTTGTATAGCGCCGCTTACAATACTGGAAAGCGGCGCTGAACAGAATAAAATGAAATAAAATACAATAAAAATAATGTAAAAATTAGCAGAAATCATAGTTTAACAAAAAGTAATTACTTAATCAGACGCACAGTACGCTTTCATGAAAAGATTAGTTTTTAGATGGCACTTGAACATGGCGATACAGTCCATTTGACGGATCGATGTAGATGGACCAGCAACGAAGAAAGCTCTGAAGCCAACCGTCGATGACACCCGTCGTACGTCGTACAGTCCATTTTTTGCCGACCGCAAGGAAGTTTCATTAAAATTCGTCCAATAACTGAAGAAATATCGTGTCACGCGGAATAGGTGTTTAACGGACAGACAGCGCACGGATGGCCGGGCGACAGACCGGAAAACATAAACCTCTTGCCGCCTGTTGTTGGCTGCCGAAGCTAATTACATGCGCGTGGACATAACTTTGGGGGCGCCATTTATTAATCAACTTACTTTTTATTCGTCATGCCGAAGCTGCTTACACGATGTTCGCAACACATAGAACAAAAAAGTATCACACGAAGATGCACAGAAGATGTGTGCAAAGGTGTGACTGTATCACTCGCAGTCTTGTTGTATCCGTGACTGCGGCTTTATTCTTATGCTCTGCCTCTAAGACCGTGTGGGAAATAGAAAAGTTTTCGACCTTTTTAATCATTCGTCGAACGCCCTTCGAAAAAGAACCTTCTTGCAGCTCGTGTTCACGTAAAATAATTTCACACGTAACCACGTCTGCGACAGAAATAAACCAAAAATTACCGCTAAAAGTTTTACAACTTTTGCTAAAATCTTTAGCGAAATCGGGCACGTTGGCAAATATTCATGAGGCAAAGTTTGCAGCCAATCGCAGCGATCGACGAAAACAAAAAAATTTTTTTTTTCAAATTTTAAATGTAACCACAGTCTCAACATTTTTGCGAGAGTTATAAAACTTTTTTACATGTAACCACGGTCTTGGCGAAGGTTCTAATATTGTGAATGTTTGATTGTTAATAGTGGCCGATTCTTGACCCGCTAAAGTCCGACGTCAAGGACTCCATCTGTCGGTCTCTTTCAGAACTAGACTGCTCGCGCTGGCGCCAGTGCTGCACGGCGGGACTTGAATGCTGCCAGCGTCAGGTACAGCAGCAGCAGCGTTACCTTGACAACCGGACGATGACGTCACATCAAGACGCCGACGCGGAAAGGTGTGAGATGACGTGGGACGGTTACACCTGTTGGCCTGAGACATCTGTCGGACACCGCGAGACTCAACCCTGCCCCACGTACATGCCGCTTGCACAACCTTTCAGTAAGTAATGTCTGCAATTATGCTCTCATGCATATTCACAATGTGGCGGATGAGCCTCTAATCAAATGGAAATGCAAACGTAATGCAAATGGCAAGTTATGAGGCGCTCTGAAAGCAGCAATTACTGGTGCCGCGGTTTTCAGAAAAACATTTTCGTATTCAGCAAATAATGCGATTGCATGGCTCCCCTTCCACAGGGGCGACAGCAACAACTAATTTTTGTCCATCGTATATAATGGTATTCATTATTATTATTATTATTAGAAAGGTGGCAATTGCAGTGCTTTGCATCTTGAAGGCCGCCCGACGTTTTGAGCCATTTTTGGCCAAATTTGTTACTTCCTAGCTTATAGTAAAATTTGGCAATTAGACGACGTTTTCAACTGTTTTTCAATGTATCTAGAACAAAAATCCACCAATTTTTTTATTTTCGGTCTGTTTGACCTGATGATCTTGTATATAGGCTATGTGTTTGTGGTGTCACGTGATCAAATTCTACACCAAATCTGCGTGAAATCAAACCATCAGCGGCAGAGTTATTGCGATTTCAATATGCGCAATTTGGGCGATGTCCGCCATCTTGGATTTTACCGGAGGTGAATTTTCGCAATTCCGCTGCCATAATGACCGCGAGTGAACCAGTGTGTCAAGTTTCAACACAATAGGCCAATGCGGCGATGAGTTATAGGTGATCTAATGAATATCTGCGACCAGGTTTTCGGGGGCAATTTTCAACCGCCTATGTTTCTCAGTGTTAGGGGAGTGACTTTGGGGAGGAGTGACAGATCCATCATCCACTCACAACACATTTTTAGTTTTCAGAAATGTTGCTTCATTTTGAAACCATAGCCATAAAGTCGACTGGTCTCAAAAATCTCCCAGTAAACATTAGGGGGAGGGAAAATGTCTGGGTCGCGGTTTCAGTCTATGCCTATGACTTAATCTCTTATATACTTTTAGCACGGGGTCGCTGTGCGAGTTAGGAGCTTCAACATATTTGCGCGGCCCAAATTTCCGAGGGGTACGAGAATGAGCCCCACTGTTTCTCAGAGAGAGGGGTACCGAACTAAATCAAATTTTGGGAGGAGAAACCCTTATCGGCGTTCCTGGAGTTTGTTTCAGATTTCAGGTACGTTGCTTTCATTTGTAAATAGATCACCTCAAAATCCACATTTGGACTGAATCTAGCAGTTATTTTATATCTTACTGTAAAAATTAGAGGAGGGTGGAAAAATGTTTCAGTCCTAATTAGGAAGGTCAATTATCAGCACTCCAGGCAGATGTTTAAGATTTACGATATCTTCCTTCATTTCCAGAACTCGTTAGACGCAACTGTGTCGAAAATCGAGGCAATATTTTTTACCTTTTCTTTTCTTTGACCCCATGAAATTTAAGCGAAAGATGGGCAAATATCTGAGTGAGTTTTACTAGTTAAGGCTAGGACCAAACCTCTGATCAACCTTTAGTGGGGCGTTGTTCTGCCATCTGGGAGATAAAATGTCGGGTGTCAAAAAAAGACAGAGGCATAAAAGGCCTTCCGACTATTGTTGTTGGGCTGCCTTAGTGAGGGCACAGTCTGAACAGCTACTGGTGGACTGTTTTCAGAATGTGTTCAGCCGCCACCCTAACATGCCTCCAATGCTGAATCGGTAACTTCGGAGCGCAGGCCGGTGTCCGGGCTGAAGGCTTCGCCATCTATGTAGTCAGACTCCGAAGCTTAAGATCACTCGGGCGCACCAAATCTAATGCTGTTTTAAGTAATCCAATACAAAGTAACGTTGGACTATTCAAAGACATTACTAGATTGCGTGCACCCGAGCGATACTAACTTGAGCTATGGATCAGCACCATGCACGGTGTGATTGTGACCGATGCTGTTTGTAGGAACAGCGACGAAGGAATGCCTGCAGAACGGAACATGGCACCAGCGTGATGGGCTTCCGTGGACCGATTATACAAGTTGTCTCGATAAATCTGTAAGTTATTGTCTGTGTTATCAAACTTGTCGATGTAGTCTTTTCTATATTGTCACTGAATCTACGTTACCGTGAAATAACAGCAACCAAAAACAATACTATCGGTGCCACTGTTGTTTTAGAGCGGCTTATAAGTGTACTTTAAACAACTGACTTCTTTGCCGAAAACACGCTTATGCTTAAACCGTTAAGCCGTTAGTCCATCGACGACGACGGCTCGGAACCTTATCGGTCTGAAGCCGTTAGTTTATAGACTGGTTTCGGTTGAGACCTTAACTACGATAACGACGGCTAACGACGACGGTTCCGTTGACTAGCAGATATGACATCATCACGCCATTAAATAAGTAGACAGCAGATTATTCACTTTTTTTCCACTGGTAGACACTGCGTAACAATCTCTCCAGTGATGTCGGAGTTGTAGACCGTAGTCGGTGTAATACATTTGTCAGTGTCAACTCAGCGGGCACGGCTACGCGAGGAGCTTTCGTCTGCCGACCTCTGCATGCCAAATCAACCCTCCCTTTCTACACAGTATCTATGTTCAGCAGCTGTTGTAGACTTACACAGACTCCCTCGGCCTGCAGTACTTGAATGTCCGCTTACTGGCGGTTTTCAAAATCGCGGATGAATACACTGTCATCTCTGTTTGATCCGGTCGTTCATCATCGACGCGGGAAAGACCCGCATCTAGCGCGCAGTATCTGTAGCTACGCACGCATCGATCAATCAATCAATCAATCAATTTATCTATCAATTCTTTCAGACGGCAGTCTACAGGCGACTCAGTGCGCAATTCGGTTGGCTCCGTCTGCATGGGTAGGCAGCCGCAAGGCGCTGTTCTACAGTCCTTGGATGAACTGGCTAACCTCACGCAATGAGTATGACTTTGTCAAAGAGTTGTCCCTGGGTTGGGTTGACCTATGCGTTGAGGTGGGTTGGGTCGACACTGGCCAAATTCTATTATTTTGCGGCATACAGAAAATGGTTAGAACTCAAGTTTGTTGCCTTATAGTAGTGCCGAAAACTGTGTTTGTGACACTGATACTTGCTAACAGTATGACATAGACAGAATTTAGGACATATGATACTGGGCTGAGAACTGACTGACATTTTATTGCAAACATTAATTATTAAGTTGAGGCTTGATGTGGTGTTGTGTATAAGTGTACTGTATGAATGGTTTCCTTGCTAGGCCGTAAGCTTGCTGTTGTTTATCATGGGTTGGGTTGGGTCCAACTTTTTGAATTTGCATTGGGTTGGGTTGGGTTGGGTTGGATCAGTCAGATGATGGGTCGGGTTGGGTCGGGTCACAGAAAATTGACCCACTCACAACTCTGCTTTGTCGTGATGACAGTACTATCGACATTGGGTCACAAAATACCGGTATATGACCCACTGTCACTCTGCCGTGTCCATATCGAGACCGGCCGACCTGCCATCATAAAAGTCAAAAAACTCGGTAGACGTCAATACGAACTAAAACTAAACAAGGTTGCCTTCTGATCTAAGGCCGACCACCCGAGAATGCGTGCATTTAGTTAGGCGTAGTCACTTCCGGTCACCTGGCAAAGATGGTGGTCACACAATTCGATCCGCCATATCCAAAAACTCCATCATGCAAGCAAACTTTACGGTTCTATCTTCTATTACCGATCGAAGTTTTACATTGCAGAATAGAGATTTTCCTTCTTTTTTGCTCTTATGACCTTGGTCTTGACCAGATGACCTTCATATACAAATTTGACTCATATTCCCTCGAGATGTAACTAATGAGTGCTACGTCAAAGTTTTCGAAAGTTACATACATACGACTTCACGGGTGGTAAATATGTGTTTACAAGTGGGATTTAAGACGGCGTTTGAAAATCACAATACAGTCAGCCAATCTCAGGAACTCGCGCTCGAGTATAGGTCTTACCGTCCTACTAATGTACACAACCCTTTAATGAGCACAGTTTTGTTGCGAATGTGTTGCAGTCCTATCTGAAAAGCGTCTACACGTCGGCAGTTTTAAACGTGCTCAGCATCGGTGCGCTCATTCCAGCCATCGTTGTGTTCTGCGTTTTCAGGTAAGACGATTTTTGTCAGAAGCTTGTCGCTAAATTCGTCCTGACAAACGCCTAAATCGGTGATATATCATACAGCGGTTACACCAACGTAACTCAAAAAGTTGAAGTTAATTATCCAGTTGTATTTATTCGCGTGGGAAATAGTTCAAACGAGCTTCGATCATATTAGTCAGAATTGGTGAGAAGTCATAGAACACTTGTCATTCCTCTTCCAGATGTTTTCTACTGTCTTATATTGTTGAATGGAGCGTTTGTTTAACTGATTTCGTTACAGAGACCTGCGTCGTCAGCTGCGGATTCAGATTCACCTGCAGTTCTTCGCATCACTGCTGTTGTCGAGTGTGGCTAGTCTGCTATGGTACATGCTTGTCCACTACGAGCTGCTGACCAGTGACGACATGGCCAGCACGGTCATCGTTCGCAACGAGGTCAGTCTCAATGAATATGCATTAGACTCTTATGCCACTCGACATACAATTAGCTAGTTGCCCAATCTATGCACGGGCACTTCTAGAATATGTAATTTTTATTTTGTGGTTGCGTTCTGTTATCAAGATGTTACCGTCCGTGAAATTTACGGAAGATAAGGTGCTCACTTTTATTATTCACCATGAAAAAAATGCTAAGATAGCGCAACTCTGAGTCTAACCTAAATCCTAACCCTAATTTCCAGAGCAGATTGATCAGATAAATCGGAGCGGTATTGTCGAACGGTACATTGTTTTTAAAACATCTGGTTCAACAAAAGAACGCACCCAAACGAGCAGCGGAATAGGCATATGCTGTCAACGAAATGGGCAGCGACCAATCATCTGTCAGGTCATGGCCTTGTGCAGCCAATCAAGGAGTTGTTGTCTGCGGAAGAGCGGTGTGCCGGAAGAGCTGTGCATTAATTAGGCAACTATAGCTAATGCCCATCAGCTGCAACAACTTCTTCCTCCTAAAATAAAAAAAAACACTACTTCACCCGAGATCGCCCAAACAACTACCAACTCCACAGAAAAACTACTCTTCTTGATGGGTGCAACTTCATGTATCGTGTTACATCGTGACATGCACTAATTCTATACTGTTTTAACAGCGGTTTGTCTGTTTTTAATAAAGAAGTGATTGATTGACACACAGCACACTGTGATGTAACCAACAGGCAGCCCATGGGCTCTAACGGTTAGGGAAAAAATTGTCCGGGGCTAGTTTTTTTCACGAGGAATGTACGGAAAGAATGTCCGGGGCGGGGGTAAATTCTATGGGGGAAATGTCCGAAAAGGTTGTTCGGGGGAATTTTTCCTGGGGTTAATTTTTCACGTGGGAATGTAAGGAGGAATTATCCTGGGCGGATGTCCGGATCAACATGCAGGATTAAAAGTCCAGCGGTTATCATTTGAGCCACCCAGGTTAACACACAGACACACAGTTGAATCGAGAACCGTAAACGACGTAAGGTAGAAGAATGGCACGATAGCAGCAAACGAAGCTTGGGACGAGTCAAGAACAGTCGTGTCTAACAGTCTAGTCCAGCAATAATGTTATAGCATCGCATAAACACTTCCACGAGTTCAGCATCCCAAATCAGGCTATGTCAGGCTTAGGGATAAGGGATAG